>Ga0310345_10000194_pt1 | contig 115388 bp, 116 predicted proteins | sample HC15DNA20500_MG_FD_204667 | JGI IMG/M metagenome (GOLD analysis project Ga0310345, IMG submission 204667) | Marine microbial communities from station ALOHA, North Pacific Subtropical Gyre - HC15-DNA-20-500_MG | ecosystem: Environmental > Aquatic > Marine > Oceanic | place: Pacific Ocean... | reverse complement strand
GGGCGTTCGGGATTACCGAAATTCAGATTGTCGGTGATCGCGAGCGGCTTGCCACCCACCGCCGTGATGTTGCGCCAGGCCTCTGCAACAGCCTGCTTGCCGCCCTCGAACGGATCGGCCTCGCAGTAACGCGGCGTCACATCGCAAGTCAGCGCGAGGCCCTTGGGCCCATCGAGCACGCGCACCACCGCCGCGTCGCCCCCGGGGCGCTGCAAGGTGTTGCCGCCGATCACATGATCGTACTGCTCCCACACCCAGCGCTTTGAGCACAGTTCAGGCGCGGCGATCAGCTTCGACAACGCATCCGAAATCGACAGCGGCGCTTTCACATCGCGGGCATGGATCACCGGCAGTTGCGGCGACGGCACATGCGGACGGTCATAAAGCGGCGCTTCCGACTCCAGTTCCTTGATCGGGAGATCGGCCATTACATCGCCGCCGTGCTTAACGACGAAACGCTGGGTCGGCGTGGTGTAGCCGACGATGGCGAAGTCGAGGCCCCACTTCTTGAAGATCGCCTCGGCCTGCTTTTCCTTCTCTGGCTTGAGCACCATCAGCATGCGCTCTTGCGACTCCGAGAGCATCATCTCGTAGGCGCTCATGCCAGGTTCGCGCGTCGGCACCGAGTCCAGATGCAGTTCGACGCCGAGGTCGCCCTTCGCGCCCATCTCGACCGCCGAGCATGTGAGGCCCGCCGCGCCCATATCCTGAATCGCGATCACGCAATCCGCTGCCATGATTTCGAGACAGGCTTCCAGCAGCAGTTTCTCCGCGAACGGATCGCCGACCTGCACGGTGGGGCGCTTCTCCTCGCTGTCGTCATCGAATTCCGCTGACGCCATGGTCGCACCATGGATGCCGTCGCGGCCGGTCTTGGAGCCGAGATAGACAATCGGCATGTTCACGCCGGAGGCGGCCGCATAGAAAATCTTGTCGCTTTCCGCGAGGCCGACCGCCATTGCGTTGACGAGGATGTTGCCGTCGTAGCGCGTGTGGAAGCGCGTCTGGCCGCCCACCGTCGGCACGCCGAACGAATTGCCGTAGCCGCCGACGCCCGCGACCACACCGGACACGAGATGGCGGGTTTTCGGATGCTTCGGATCGCCGAAGCTCAGTGCATTCAGACAGGCAATCGGGCGCGCGCCCATGGTGAACACGTCGCGCAGGATGCCGCCGACGCCGGTGGTGGCGCCCTGATACGGCTCGATGTAGCTCGGGTGGTTGTGGCTCTCCATCTTGAAGACCACGGCCAGCCCGTCGCCGATATCGATGACGCCCGCGTTCTCGCCCGGCCCCTGAATGACCCACGGCGCCTTGGTCGGCAGGCCGCGCAGATGGATGCGCGAGGACTTGTAGGAGCAGTGCTCGTTCCACATCGCCGAAAAGATGCCGAGTTCCGTAAACGTCGGCACCCGCCCGATCAGCTTGAGGATGCGCTCGTATTCATCAGGCTTCAGGCCGTGCTGGGCGACGAGTTCGGGGGTGATCTGGGGTTCGTTCCTGATCGTCAAGGCGACGTCGCTCCGGGTCAAATGCTTCGGCGGCCCTCCGGGGGTTCAGAGGGGTCGGACAAGGCGGAATATGCGTGATTCCGGGCTTCTTTGTGCACGGCGGCCCGGCCTGCGGCAAGCATCAGATAGGGAGAAATCCCGGCTAAAAAAGCCCTCTAGGCGGCCTTCAAATGCGCCACAAGGCCAGCGAACAGGCCGCGGCCGTCGGTGCAGCCCATGATGTCTTCGACGTGGTTTTCCGGGTGCGGCATCATGCCGAGCACATTGCCCTTGTCGCTGACAATGCCCGCAATCGACGCAGCCGCGCCATTGATGTTGTGGGTGTCGCCAACTTCGCCGTTGGCGGAGCAATAGCGATACAGCACCCGGCCCTCGCCTTCGAGACGGCGGATGGTTTCCTCGTCGGCGGCGTAGTTGCCCTCGCCATGGGCCACCGGCACGCGGATCACCTGCCCGGCATTGTAGCCGCGCGTAAACGGCGTATCGGAACGCTCGACACGCAGATGCACGTCGCGGCAGATGAACTTGAGCTGTGCATTGCGCATCAATACGCCGGGCAGCAGGCCCGACTCGCAGAGAATCTGAAAACCGTTGCAGACGCCCATCACCAAACCGCCGGCCGCAGCATGGGCGCGGACCGCGTCCATGATCGGGGCGCGCGCGGCAATTGCCCCACAGCGCAGATAGTCGCCATAGGAGAAACCACCCGGCACCACGACCAGATCGGTGCCTTTCGGCAACGCCGTGTCGGCGTGCCACACCATCGCGGCGTCATTGCCGGACGCGAGCTTGAGCGCACGCGCCATGTCACGTTCGCGATTGATGCCGGGGAAAACAAGAATTGCGGATTTCATTGAGTTTCCGATTGCGGGCTGCACAGGCTATTGCGGTGGTTCGCCAGTCCGCGTCGTCACTGCGGCATGTCCACCTGCGGACTTGCGAACCAAAACCACACTAGAATCATCATTTCCAGTGTCCTTTTGAAATCCGAAGTCCGCTACGGGATGCGCTGCAGAATGAAGCGAACTTCGCATTCAGGACACTAGTCATGCCTTCACCACATGACTTATCCCATTTGAGGGACAGTTTTCCAGTGTAAGTTAGTATCCCGGCACCATCCAAACGGTGCTGACAACAAGAAATCGGGATGGAAACCATGAACAATGATCGCCGCAAATTCCTGAAATCCTCTGCTGCCGGCGTGGTGGCCGGCGGCCTGCTCTCCGCCGGAACACGCGAAGCCTTCGCCCAGGACAAGACCAAGGGCGCGGCCCCTGCCCCAGGCCAGCCGCCGAAGCTGGAAACCACCAGGAACATGACGCTGGCCATGCTCCAGACCGCCAACGGCCTGTCGCTCGGCGTGCGCACCGACAAGGGCATTGTGGATGTGGGAGCCGCCGAGCAGGCTTTCAAACTCGGCGCACCGCTCTCGACCGACGAGGTGATCAGCGGCGAGTACAATGCCGGTGCATTGAAAGCCACTGTCGAGAAGGCCAAGGCCAGCGGCAAGTATCTCGTTGCGGAGAAGTCCGCCAAGTTCGGCCCCTGTGTCACCGAGCCCAGCAAGATTTTGTGTGTCGGCCTGAACTACAAGGCACACGCGGCGGAAGCCAACGAGAAGCTGCCAAAAGAGCCGATCCTGTTCAACAAGTACAATTCCACCCTCAACAATCACGGCGGAACGATTGCCGTCTCCAAGGAGCCCGGCAAGAACTTCGACTACGAGACCGAACTCGTGGCCGTGATCGGCAAGCAGGCGCGCAATGTCAGCGAGGCCGATGCACTCAACTATGTGTTCGGCTATTGCACCGGGCAGGACTTCTCCGAGCGCGATCAGCAGATGCGTTCGGGCCAATGGATGCTCGGCAAGACCGGTGACGGCTGGGGTCCGATCGGCCCATGGCTCGTGACCGGCGATCAGGTCGATCCGGAAAATCTCAACCTGAAAACCCTGGTCAACGGTGAGCAGCGCCAGTCCGCCAATACCAAGAACATGATCTTCAGCGTGAAGCAGCTCGTCAGCTACGCCTCGCGTTACATGACGCTGGAGCCCGGTGACCTGATCTTTACCGGCACGCCGGAAGGTGTGATCCTCGGCTACCCGCCGGAGAAGCGCGTCTGGCTGAAGGCAGGTGACAAGATCGTCTCCAGCATCGAGAAGCTCGGCGACCTGGAATTCACGCTGGTCTGAGATTGCAAAACAAAACCACCGGCCGTTCGGCCGGTGGTTTTTTTCATGTCCGGACGCAATCGGATCAGACGATCTCGACGCGGTAGTTCTCAATCACCGTATTCGCCAGCAGCTTGTCTGCTGCTTCCTTCAGCGCGGCTTCGGCTTTCGCCTTGTCCGCGCCGGCGACTTCGATGTCGAACACCTTGCCCTGCCGAACGCTGGCAATGCCATCGACGCCGAGCGACTTCAGCGCGCCTTCGATGGCCTTGCCCTGCGGGTCGAGAATGCCGTTCTTCAATGTGACGGTAACGCGTGCCTTCATCGAACTCAGCTCTTCACAAGCACCGGGCCGGAGCCCGCGGGACGGTCGTTCTCGATCAGGATGCCGAGACGCTTGGCCACTTCGGTGTAGGCCTCCAGCAAGCCGCCGAGATCGCGGCGGAAGCGGTCCTTGTCCATCTTCTCGTTCGACTTGATGTCCCACAGCCGGCACGAGTCCGGCGAGATTTCATCGGCGACGATGATGCGCATCATGTCGTTCTCGAACAGGCGGCCGCACTCCATCTTGAAGTCCACAAGACGGATGCCGACACCGAGGAACAGGCCGGTGAGGAAGTCGTTCACACGAATGGCCAGCGCCATCATGTCGTCGATCTCCTGCGGCGTGGCCCAGCCGAACGCGGTGATGTGCTCTTCGGAGACCATCGGATCGCCGAGCTGATCGTTCTTGTAGTAGAACTCGATGATCGAACGCGGCAGCTGCGTACCTTCCTCGATGCCGAGGCGCTGCGACAGCGATCCCGCGGCGACGTTGCGCACCACAACCTCGAGCGGCACAATCTCGACCTCGCGGATCAACTGCTCGCGCATGTTGAGACGCTTGATGAAATGCGTCGGCACGCCGATGTCGTTCAGATGCTGGAAGACGTACTCCGAGATCCGGTTGTTGAGGACGCCCTTGCCCTCGATGATCTGGTGTTTCTTGGCATTGAACGCGGTGGCGTCGTCCTTGAAATGCTGAATCAGGGTTCCAGGCTCAGGCCCTTCGTAAAGGGTCTTGCCCTTGCCTTCGTAAATGCGACGCCGACGGCTCATAGGGATGTACCGTGTTCTGTTGAAGTCCATGAATGGGGTGCTCCGGGTGATTTACGCGACCCACGGCGGAGCTGCCGTGAAGTCCGGAATCGTGAAACAAACCGCGAACCGGACTCATCGGCAACCTAACCGATTGATGTGACCGATACAATGTAAGGAGAGGCGTTTTACCGGCTCCTTTTAGGCTTCCTGCGACCTCTCGGACGTTGCCTTGCAGGGGCCGCAACCCCTATATGCAGGGTCCCGCCGCTCCTCTGCTCGCGGCATCAAATTCAGCTTACGGAACAGATATATGTCCACTTTCGACAAGCGCCAGGAAGGCTTCGAGAAGAAGTTCGCCCTCGACGAGGAACAGAAGTTCAAGGCGGAAGCCCGCCGGAACAAGTTGCTGGGTCTCTGGGCGGCCGAAAAACTGGGCAAAACCGGTGATGACGCCGTGGCCTACTCCAAGGAGGTCGTCGCGGCCGATTTCGAGGAAGCCGGCGATACCGACGTCCTGCGCAAGGTGGCCGCCGACCTGGCCAGCAAGGGCGTGTCGGAAGCCGACGTTCGCAAGAAGATGGACGAACTGGTGGCGGTCGCCGTCGCCCAGATCAAGGCCGGGCAGTAGGCCTGCCGCGCATCGACCTAAAACCCTCCCGTCATTGCGAGCGAAGCGAAGCAATCCACCTTTGAAGCTGGATTGCTTCGTCGCTGCGCTCCTCGCAATGACGATTCAGAATCGCGTTACTTCAGCGAGTCCTGAACCTTCGCAATGCCAGCGAGGACGCAGACTTCGTCCTTCTCGCCGCCTGGCGCACCCGATGCGCCGACTGCGCCGATGACTTCGTTGCCGACCTTGATGGGAGCCGCACCGCCCACCCCGACCACACCCGGAATCTGCCTCAGGTAGGCTGTTTCAGGCTTCTCGGTCAGCTTCATGAATTCGAGCGAGGTCTGGCCGCGCGTGCGCGAGGTGTAGGCCTTCAGGCGGCTGAACTCCATGGTGTGGGGATTGGTGCCGTCGCCGCGAACCTGCGCCGCGACATTGCCGGCCTTGTCCACCACTGTGACGGACACCTTGTAGCCGTCCTTGGTGCACTGCTCGATGGTGCCCTGGATGATGGCGATGGCCATGGCCATCGAGACATTCTTTTCAACCTGCGGCGCCTGGGCGTGAGCCGGACCGGCGAGAACGATTGCAGCAGTCGTCAATGCTGCAAGACCAAGTGAACGCATACTGAAGTCTCCCTTTGATGGTTTTTGGTTTGTGCGTTTTTGTAGCAACCCTTCCTATCCTGCTTTAATCCCGCCGCAGAACAAGAATCGATATTGCACAAGCGAAGGGCTAGGCCGTTGCGGCGAGCCGTTCGAGCTGCGCATCGAGGTTTGCTTCCACGTCAGCCGCGTTGATCAGGCAAACACGATATCCCCGCGCCTCGAGCCATTCGCGCCGGGCCGCGCGGTCGCGAGCGATGACATCGGTCTCATTGGCGTTGACGAGTTCGATCGCCAGCCGCCTCGTGAACGATACGAAATCCGGAATGTGACGCCCCACCGGCGTCTGCCGCTTGAAGTGGGATGCGAAACGGCGGTCCGTCCTCAGCGCCTGCCAGAGAATACGCTCCGCATCGGTCGGATTACGCCGCAGCAGGCGCGCCAGTCCCCTCACCGTGCCGCCGCTTTCGGATGGTGTGCGGCCGTCGGACTGTTCCGCCAGCAAGGCACGGAGCCGCGTCGCTTCGTTGCCGTCGAGAACCCCGCCTTTCGCCGGGCCTTTCCGGCCTTCCGCGATGGCCATGATCACGCCGTGCAACGTGTGCATGTCCTGCTTGGTCGGCTCCATGCGGGTGAAAATGTTGCGCATGTTCACAAGCATGGTGTCCCGCTTTTCCGGCGGGCGGAGGAATTCAACCTTGTCGAGTTCATTGACGAGGTTGTCGAAGAACGCCTGCATCTGATGGTTCGAGGCCCGTTCAGATCGTTCCGGCATGTCGAACGGCAGTGCGTTGGCGGTGGCGAGCTTGAACCATTCATAGCCCATCAGCAAAACCGCTTGAGCCAGGTTCAGCGAGGCGAAGCCCGGATTGACCGGAAACGTCACGATCCGGTTGGCGAGCGCGACCTCGTCGTTCTGCAAACCGTAGCGCTCGCGCCCGAACATGATCGCCGTGGTGCCGCTCGCGACCGTCTCATGAACGATCTGGCGCGCCGCCTCTTCCGGTCCGACAACGGGCTTGGCCTGATCGTGCGCCCGCGCCGTGGTCGCGAACAGCAGCGAACAATCGGCGACCGCAGCTTCCACCGTGTCGAACAGTTCGACTTTATCAAGAATGTGATCGGCGCCCGCGGCGGCGCGCTGGGCGGCCATATTGGGCCAGCCATCGCGCGGATTGACGATGCGCAGCCGCGTCAGGCCGAAATTGCCCATGGCGCGCGCGCACATGCCGATGTTCTCGCCAAGCTGCGGCTCGACCAGCACCACGATGGGCCCGTTCAATTCTTTGCGCGTCTTGGTTTTGTCGGTGCCTGAACCGGTCATTGTCCCTGCTTTGTGTGTCACATTTTCCCATGCCGTAACGCAGTTGACGCCGGACAGGTCAAGACATTTTTCGTTTTCGGGCCGCTGGAAGTCCGGCAAAACCCCTGCAATACGGTCATGCCGAAATTGCAGGTTTGGCTTTGAACTTTCTCCGCCGGTTGGAGTAGCGTGACCCATGGCTCAGACAGATAACCCCGCCGCCGGCACTCCCCCACAGCAGGCAGCGTCCGCCCCGCCTCCCGAGCCTTCGCATGTAAGCGCCACGCTGCGCCGGGTCGCGATTCCCGTCGCCTGCCTGATTGCGGCGGCGACCTTCGTGATGGTGGCGACGCTGCGCTGGGACGCCTGGGTCGGCGGCGCCGTGACCCAGACCACGAACGACGCCTATGTTCGCGCCGAGACAACACAACTCAGCAGCCGCGTCGCCGGCGAAGTGCTGAAAGTCGCCGCGAGCGATTATCAGCACGTCAAGGCCGGCGATCTGCTCGTCGAGATCGACCCTGCGGACTACGAGGCGCAGGTTGCGCAGGCGGAAGCCGCCGTCGCCGGAGCACAGGCCGCGCTCGACAACCTCGCCAATCAGGTCGAACTTCAATACGCCACCATCGCGCAGTCCGAAGCGCAGCTCGCCTCCGCCGAAGCCATCCAGGTCGAAGCGCAGCAGGAATACGACCGCCAGCATGGTCTGATCCAAAGCCCTGCCTTCACCCGCCAGCGGCTCGAGCAGGCGACCGCCGCCCTTGCAAAGGCGGACGCCGATGTCCGCGCCAGCCGCGCTGTCATCGCCGCACAAAGGCACCAGCTCGAAGTTCTCGCCGGAACGAAAAAGCAGCGCGCCGCCGATGTTCTCGCCGCTCAGGCCGCGCTGAAAGCCGCAAAACTCAAGCTCGGCTACACCCGGATCGTCGCCCCGTTCGACGGTGTGGTCGGAGCCCGGCAGGTTCAGCCAGGAGATTACGTCAACATCGGCAGCAACCTGTTCAACGTGGTGCCGCTGCCGAATGTCTATGTCATCGCGAACTACAAGGAAACGCAGCTGACGCGCGTGAAGCCAGGGCAGCCGGTGGAAATCACCATCGATACGTTCCCGGACGCGAAGCTGAGCGGGCATGTCGCACGTGTTTCCCCGGCGAGCGGATCGCAATTCGCGTTGCTGCCGCCCGACAACGCCACCGGCAATTTCACCAAGGTGGTGCAGCGAATTCCGCTGCGGATCGAATTCGACAAGGGCCAGCCGCTGCTCGATCGTCTGCTGCCGGGCATGTCGGCGGTAACGCGGATCAACACCGAGGGAACCGTTGTGCCCTCGAACGCCGGAGCCAAAGCCGGTGGCGGAAGCTAAAATCATCGCCAGCGGGCCGGTCTCGGTCGGCCAGGCTGTTCACCATCCGCTGCTCGCCGTGATCGCCGTGCTGCTCGGCTCGTCGATGGCCAACATCGACAGCCGGATGTTCACGATCGGGCTGCCCGATATCAAGGGCGCCTTTTCTCTCAGCTTCGACGAAGGCGCTTGGCTGAGCACGGCCTCGACCGCGTCGCAGATTTTCATCGCGCCTTCGGTGGCCTGGCTTGCCACCGTATTCGGCCTGCGCCGCATTCTCGGCATACCTAGTCTGGTCTTCGCGGTGATCTCGCTGGTTCTCCCATTTGTCCGCGATTACCAGACACTTCTGGCCCTCACGATCCTTCATGGCCTGCTGATCGGCACCTTCGTGCCGGCCACGCTGATGATCATTTTCCGCAACCTGCCGATGCAGTGGTGGCTGGTGGCGATCGGGATTTATTCGTTGCGAGTCGGCTTTGCGCTCAACTTCGGTCCGGCGCTGGTCGGCTTCTATGTCGATCAGATCGGCTGGCAGTGGCTGTATTGGCAGGATGCGATCATCGCCGTGCTGATGGCGATCCTGGTTTACTTCGGCGCCGCCCGCGATCCGGTCAACCGGACGCTGCTGGAAACCGCGGACTGGGGCGGCATGCTGTTGCTGGGGACCGGCATCGCCATGGTCTATGCCGGCCTCGATCAAGGGAACCGTCTGGATTGGCTCAATTCCGGAACCGTTGTCGCAATGCTCGGCTGCGGTGCGTTTCTGCTGGTGGCGTTTTTCATCAACGAGGCCGTGGTGGAGGAGCCGTGGGCGCACGCCAATGTGCTGTTCTCGCGCAATATCGGCTTCGCGCTGGTCGTCATCCTGCTCTACACCCTGACCAGCCTCTCCAACTCGTCGCTGGTGCCGAATTTCCTCTCGGCCGTTGCGCAGCTCCGGCCCGAACAGACGGGGCGCCTGCTTGTGATCTATGGCGTTCTTCCCTTTGCCGTGCTGTTTCCCCTCTCGATCTGGCTGCTGCGGCGATACGACGTGAGAATCGTCCTGATCATCGGCCTGATCACGTTCGCAATCGCCGCATTGCTCGGAACGCAAATCACCAATACCTGGCGGCTGGCCGACTTCATCCCGATTGTGTTGCTGCAATCGGTCGGCCAGGCATTCACGCTGTTCCCGATCATTATCATCGCGCTGTCCAACTCCGATCCGACCCGGGCGACGGCGTTTGCGGCCTATATCCAGATCATGCGCCTCGGCGGCGCAGAAATCGGCATTGCGCTGATGGCCACTTGGCTGCGGGTGCGCGAACAGACCCACTCCAACCTGATCGGTCAGCACATCACCCACGCCACCGATCAGGTGGAGCAGTTTCTTGCCCGCATGTCGGGCTATTTCGCTGGCCATGGCACAGCGACGGCCCCCGCGCGCAGCGTCGGAACACTGGCCGGCATGGTCCAGCGCGAGGCCAACGTGCTGGCCTATATCGACGGCTTCTGGCTGACCTTCGGTTTCGCGATCATAGGGCTTCTCGTGACCGCCCTGATTACGAAATCCCCGCCCGGGCCCTTCACACCCAAAGCCCGATAGCGCCGTTCTCCGCCCGAAATCCCAACATTCTGAATCAGCGCGGTGAAGGTCTTGAATCAGGTTCTGATGATGCGGATTCAACGCGTGAAGGTTTTGAATCACCTTCTGAAGATTTTGATTCAACCCGTGAAGGAATTGATTCAAGAACCGAACAGATCGATTCAGCTCCGGTCCTGGTCGCCTGAAATTACCCTTATAAATCAATGGGGTTACCGAATCGTTTGAATCTCGCGCGAAACGCGAGGCAGGAATGCCCGCCGGCAATCCTCGCCGCTGCGGCGCGCCAAACGGCACTGGGCGGAAGTGCTGAAGGGTTTTGCCACTGCACGGTTTCGGCGAGCGGCCGCAAGAGCGCGAACCGCTTCAAAATCACCGGCTGAAATAGCTCCAGGATTGACCTGCCGGCACGCGTGTCTCGCCCGACATGCCAGAAAGTCTCAGGTGCGTTGCCTTCCAGCCCGCGAACGCGGGTGCTATAGCCTCGCTACGGAACCGTTGCGCGGTTCTCTCGCCCTCTCCGCCCCCAATTTAAGGCCCGATCCCCCATGGCAAAAATCAAGGTGACCAACCCCGTCGTCGAACTCGATGGCGACGAGATGACCCGGATCATCTGGCAGTACATCAAGGACAAGCTGATCTACCCGTTCCTCGATGTGAACCTCGAATATTACGACCTTGGGATGGAATACCGCGACAAGACCAACGATCAGGTCACCATCGACGCGGCCAACGCGATCAAGAAGCACGGCGTCGGCGTCAAGTGCGCCACCATCACGCCGGACGAAGCCCGCGTGAAGGAATTCGGCCTCAAGGAAATGTGGAAGTCGCCAAACGGCACCATCCGCAACATCCTCGGCGGCGTGATCTTCCGCGAACCGATCATCTGCAAGAACGTGCCCCGTCTGGTTCCCGGCTGGACCAAGCCGATCATCATCGGCCGCCATGCCTTCGGCGACCAGTACCGCGCTACCGACATCAAGTTCCCGGGCAAGGGCGTGCTGACGATGAAGTTCGTCGGCGAGGACGGCACGGTGATCGAGCGTGAGGTGTTCAAGGCTCCCGGCGCCGGCGTGGCGATGGGCATGTACAACCTGGACGATTCCATCCGTGACTTTGCACGCGCTTCGATGAACTACGGCCTGTCGCGCGGCTATCCGGTGTACCTGTCGACCAAGAACACCATCCTCAAGGTCTATGACGGGCGCTTCAAGGATATCTTCCAGGAAATCTACGACACCGAGTTCAAGAAGGACTTCGAAGCCAAGCACCTTACCTACGAACATCGCCTGATCGACGACATGGTCGCCTCGGCGCTGAAGTGGTCAGGCGGCTACGTTTGGGCCTGTAAGAATTACGACGGCGACGTGCAGTCCGACACCGTGGCTCAGGGCTACGGATCGCTCGGCCTGATGACCTCGGTGCTGCTGACGCCGGACGGCAAGGTTGTGGAAGCCGAAGCTGCCCACGGCACCGTGACCCGTCACTACCGCGAACACCAGAAGGGCAAGGAAACCTCGACCAACTCCATCGCGTCGATCTTCGCCTGGACGCAGGGCCTCGCCCACCGCGCCAAGCTCGACAACAACGAGGAACTGGCGAAGTTCGCCAAGACCCTGGAGAAGGTCTGCGTCGATACGGTCGAGTCCGGCTTCATGACCAAGGACCTCGCGCTGCTGGTCGGCGCCGATCAGAAGTGGCTCTCGACCACGGGCTTCCTCGACAAGGTCGCGGAAAACCTCACCAAGGCGATGGCTCCTGCGGCGTAAGGCGCAGCAAGCTGCATCTCATGTCTTTGACGGCGCAGACATTGTCTGCGCCGTTTGCTTGTGAATTTCAAAAAGAACCGGAAAGCCGGACATGACGCGAGACCAATTCAGCTTCTTCCATCCCTTCCGCATCCGCTATTCGGAGATCGACGGTCAGGGCGTGGTGTTCAACGCCCATTACCTGACGTTCTACGACACCACCATCACCGAATATTTCCGTGAGCTCAAATACGATCAGTACGCCGACGCCAAGAAGACCGGCATGGACTTCCATGTCGTGAAGTCCGTCGTCGAGTACAAATCGCCGATCCGCTTCGATGCCGAGATCGAGGTCGGCGTCCGGGTCGCGCGGATCGGCAGTTCAAGCATGACGTTCGAGCTGGCGATCTTCCTGAAGGACAGCGCGGATCTGATGGCCACCGGTGAAATCGTCTGGGTGAACACCGATCAATCGACGCATCGGCCTGCTCCGATCACTCCGGAGGTCCGCAACCTGATCGCAACACGCGAGAAGCATCTCGCATCCTGACCCGCGGCAGCCCGCGCTCAGATGCTGGCGAGACCGATCTGCGCAATCATCGCCTTGGCGATCTCCTGCTCGCCCATGATGACGCTATTCGCGCCGTGATGCTTGAGGTGCGCGATTTCCTCTTCCGAATGCGCCCGCGCGATGATCGGCAGCGTCGCGCTGATCGCGCGAGCCTTGGAGACGATCTGCCCGCCCTCGAACGCATCGGGTATCGCGACAATGAGCCCGCGCGCGGCCTCGAGGTTTGCCGCAACCAGCATTCCCGGCGCCGCCGCATTGCCCGTGATCTTCTCGATTCCCGCCTGAGCGAGCTTTTCGAGGCATCCCGGATTATCTTCGATGACCAGAAGCGGCACGCCTCCCTGCTTTAACGATGCGCCGACAACACTCCCGACGCGCCCGTATCCGACCAGCACGACATGACCGGTGAGAGCGGTGACAGGCAACTCGACGCGGGCCGGCTTCTTCCTTGCCGCCTCCGCGGCCACCTCTGCAGCGGAATCCTCCGCTGACAAGGCTGCTGCCGCGGCTTCCTCGGCTGCCTGTTTTTTCGCCTCATAGCGATCCAGCAACGCAAAGAACAGCGGGTTCAGCATGATCGAGATGATTGCTCCCGCAAGAACAAGATCACGGCCACGGTCTGGCAGCAGCGCAAGGCTGACGCCGAGACTGACGAGAATGAAGGAGAATTCGCCGATCTGGGCGAGACTTGCAGAGATCGTCAGCGCGGTGGATGTCGGATGCCTGAACATGCGCACGATGCCGAAAGCCGCGACAGATTTTCCGAAGATGATGATGAAGACGGTCGCCAGCAGCGGCAGTGGCTCCCGCACGATGATCGCGGGATCGACCAACATGCCGACCGACACGAAGAACAGCACCGCAAATGCGTCGCGCAGCGGCAGGGTTTCGTTCGCGGCGCGCTGGCTGAGTTCGGATTCGCTCAGAATCATGCCGGCGAAGAACGCGCCGAGCGCGAACGACACGTCGAACAGAATTGCCGCGCCGAACGCCACACCGAGCGAAATCGCAAACACCGCGAGACGAAACAGTTCGCGCGAACCCGTATGCGCCACGTAATGCAGGACCCACGGGATCACGCGGCGGCCGACCACCAGCATGAAGATGACGAACGCCGCGACCTTGCCGAGTGTAATGAGAACCGGCTGCGCCATCGCGTATGCGCTGAGACCGCTCGCGCCCTCGCCTTTCAGCAATCCCGCGAGCGCCGGCAGAAGCACCAGCGTCAGCACCATCGCGAGGTCTTCGACAATCAGCCAGCCGACCGCGATTCGCCCACGTTCGGTATCGACCAGCCGCCGCTCCTGCAAAGCGCGCAGCAGCACAACCGTACTTGCCACCGAAAGCGCGAGGCCGAACACCAGCCCCCCGCCGACCGGCCAGCCCAGCGTCCAGCCAAGCCCCATGCCGAGCAGCGTCGCCACAGCGATCTGCACCACTGCGCCGGGGACCGCGATGGCGCGCACCGACAGCAGATCTTTCAGCGAGAAATGCAGACCGACGCCGAACATCAGCAGAATGATGCCGATTTCGGCGAGTTCGTTGGCGATGTTCTGATCCGCGACATAGCCGGGCGTGAACGGGCCCATCACCACGCCCGCGAGGAGATAGCCGACAAGCGGTGAAATGCGGACCCGTTGGGCAAGCGCGCCGAGAACAAAAGCCAGCACAAGGCCGACGACGACCGTCGAAATCAAAGGAGTATTGTGATGCATGACGCATTTTGACGCATGAGGGAAATGGATGCCAGTGCATCTTTCGCTACCCATCGCCGCAGTAAATCGCGTCTCGATCTAAATGCAGTCACGACAAGGTTACGACAAATCGGCCGAGACGATGGCACGCTGACGGCATCGCCGCTGATGATCTGGATCTCACCATGTCCCTGATAGAAGCAAAGTTGCCTGCATCGCTGTTGATTGCAGGCTTCGTCCTCGCACCACTCTCCGCCACATACGCGCAGACCCCGGCTGCTATCGCGGCCACCGGCACGGTTGTGCTGACGCTGCACGCGGAAGGCGCGCAGGTTTACGAATGCAAGGCCGACGCGTCAGGAAAACCCGCGTGGGTTTTCCGCGAGCCGATTGCGACATTGCTTGCCGACGGAAAGACCGTTGGGCGCCATTACGCCGGACCGAACTGGGAATACAGCGACGGCAGTGCAGTCGTCGGCAAGGCGGCCGGCAATGCGCCGGGCGCGACGGACAAGGACATCCCGTGGCTCAAGCTCGAAGTCGTCTCGCAGCGGGGAAGCGGCGCGCTCAGCGCAATCACGACGGTGCAGCGGATCAATACCGCGGGCGGAAAGCTGCAAGGTGCTTGCGACAAGCCGGGCGCTTACCAGAGCGTGCCTTATTCAGCGGACTACGTGTTTTTGCGCTAGGTCGCGTTAAGCCCCCATCGCGGCTTCGATCGCCTTCAGCGCGGCGTCCGCCTTCGCGCCATCGGGGCCGCCGGCCTGCGCCATGTCGGGACGGCCGCCGCCGCCCTTTCCGCCCAGCGCTTCGGACGCGATCTTGACCAGATCAACCGCGCTGAACCGCGAGGTCAGATCCGATGTGACGCCGACCACAACCCCGGCCTTGCCGTCCTCGCCCACATTGACGATGGCCACGACGCCGGAGCCGAGGCGTTTCTTGCCATCGTCGGCAAGGCTCTTGAGGTCCTTCATCTCGATGCCGGACACGTTCTTCGCCATCAACTTGACGCCCTTCACTTCCTGGAAGTCGTCCTCCGTGCGGTGAGAACTCGCGACGCTGACCCCGCCCATGGCGAGTTTCTTGCGTGCATCCGACAGATCGCGCTCAAGCTTCTTGCGCTCCTCAACGAGCGCGGCGATGCGTGCCGGCAGATCATCGAGCGTGGTTTTCAGCTCTGCCGCCGCCGCCTTCGCGGTGTGAATGGTTGCATTCACGGCGTGACGCGCATTGTTTCCGGTCAGCGCCTCGATACGCCGCACGCCCGAAGCCACCGCGCTTTCGCCGCTGATGGAGATCAGGCCAATGTCGCCGGTACGCCGCACATGGGTGCCGCCGCACAGTTCGACCGACCAGCCGAGCGCATTGCCCTTGCCCGCGCCCATCGACACCACGCGCACTTCGTCGCCGTATTTCTCCCCGAACAGCGCCCGCGCGCCGGAATCCCGCGCATCGTCCACCGCCATCGAGCGGGTGACGACCTCGCCGTTCTCCAGCACGACATCGTTGGCAATATCCTCGATGCGGCGCAGTTCGTCCGCCGTGATCGGCTTGTTGTGCGCGAAGTCGAACCGCAGCCGTTCCGGCGCGACCAGTGAGCCGCGCTGCGCGATGTGATCGCCCAGAACCTGACGCAGCGCTTCGTGCAGAAGATGAGTTGCCGAGTGGTTGGCGCGGATCGCCGTGCGCCGCCCATGATCGACTTCGAGTTGCAACGGCACGCCGAGCTTCACCGTGCCCTGCTCGACGGTGCCGAGATGCACATAAAGATCGCCGGCCTTCTTCTGGGTGTCGGTGATGCGCACGCGCACGCCGTCGCCGGTCAGAACGCCGGTGTCGCCGACCTGACCGCCAGACTCGGCGTAGAACGGCGTCTGGTTCATGACGATGGCGACGCTGTCGCCGCTCTTGGCGCTATCCACTTCCTTGCCGTCCTTCACCAGCGCGGTGACAACGCCTTCGGCGACTTCCGTGTCGTATCCCAGGAACTCGCTGGCGCCGAGCTTCTCGCGCAGCGGAAACCAGATCGTCTCCGTGGCAGTGTCGCCGGACCCTGCCCACGAGGCGCGCGCCTTGGCACGCTGGCGGTCCATCGCATCGGTGAACGACGCGATATCGACGCCGATGCCGCGGTTGCGCAGCGCGTCCTGCGTCAGATCGAGCGGGAAGCCATAGGTATCGTACAGCGTGAACGCGGTCTCGCCGTCGAACATGTCGCCCTTTTTCAGGGAAGCGCTTTTCTCGTCCAGAATCGAAAGGCCGCGATCCAGCGTCTTGCGGAACCGGGTCTCTTCCAGCTTCAGCGTTTCCTCGATCAGGTTCTCGGCGCGCACCAGTTCGGGATAAGCCTGTCCCATCTCGCGCACCAGCGCCCACACCAGGCGATACATCAGCGGCTCTTTCGCACCGAGCAACTGACCGTGGCGCATCGCGCGGCGCATGATCCGGCGCAGCACGTAGCCGCGGCCTTCGTTCGAAGGCAGCACGCCGTCCGAAATCAGGAAGGACGAGGCACGCAGATGGTCGGCGATGACGCGCAGCGACGCCTTCTGTTCGCCATTCGGATCGGCGCCCGTCAATTCGGCGATCGCGCGGATCAGCGCGACGAACAGGTCGATCTCATAGTTGTCGTGCTTGCCCTGAAGCACGGCCGCGATGCGCTCCAGGCCCATGCCGGTATCGATCGAGGGCTTGGGCAGCGCGACGCGGTTGCCCGGCGCGATCTGGTCGAACTGCATGAACACCAGATTCCAGATCTCGATGAAGCGGTCGCCGTCTTCCTCGGCCGAACCCGGAGGGCCGCCCCAGATCTTGTCGCCGTGATCGAAGAATATTTCCGAACACGGGCCGCAGGGGCCGGTGTCGCCCATCTGCCAGAAATTGTCCGACGTCCCGATTCGGATGATTTTCGATTCGGGCAGGCCTGCGATCTTTTTCCAGAGACCGAACGCCTCGTCGTCCTCGGAATAGACCGTGACCAGCAGCTTGTCCTTCGGGAGCCCGTACTCCTTGGTGATCAAATTCCAGGCAAGCTCGATGGCGCGGTCCTTGAAATAATCGCCGAACGAGAAGTTCCCGAGCATCTCGAAGAAGGTGTGATGCCGCGCAGTGTAGCCGACATTGTCGAGGTCGTTGTGCTTGCCGCCGGCGCGAACGCATTTCTGGGATGAGGTCGCGCGCTGATACGGCCGCTTCTCAAGGCCCGTAAACACGTTCTTGAACTGCACCATGCCCGCATTGGTGAACATCAATGTCGGGTCGTTGCGCGGAACAAGCGGCGACGACGGCACGATCTCGTGGCCGTTTTTCGCGAAATAATTCAGATACGCCGACCTGATCTCGTTAACGCCGCTCATGCTCGTCCAATCGCGCCCAAAAAGCTTTCAAGAAGCCTGAATGTTCTGGTGCATTTTCGGCTTGCAAAACAGGCTCTGTTTCGCCCGAAAACACTCGGATGTGCCGCCCGCCTTCAATGACGCGTGCAGCGCAATTTGTCCCGCCCTGTTTCTAGACGGAACAGGCCGGGTATGTCCAGAAAGTGTGCACCAGATCAGCGGCTTGCAAGCAGTCTTAAGCGCGCCATGAAGGCCGTTGATAATCTCGCAGTTGCGTTGACAGGGCCTCGAAAGGCGTGTTTCCCTGCCTAAGTAAGCTATATACTAAGCTGACAAGTCACGTCGGGAGAGACCGGCTTCATGCCGGCGCCGAAGGAGCAACCGCCCCGGAAACTCTCAGGCAAACGGACCGTGTGACTGACTGAAATCTGGAAAGAGATGCGGCCGGGAGACGGCGCGGCATCCGCCGACGGGATAATACTCTCAGGCACAGCGACAGATGGGGCTTCGACAAGGTTTCGGGAACCGTCCCGGAATCCGTCAGGAGCCCTGAATATGCTTGCCACCGAGCGCCAACCAGACTCCGCCGAAACTGCGCTGAAGCGTGTTCCGCTGCACGACCTGCATGTGGCGCGCGGCGGCAAGATCGTGCCCTTCGCAGGCTACGAGATGCCGGTGCAGTACACCGCCGGCGTGCTGAAGGAACATCTCCACACCCGCGCCTCCGCCGGCCTGTTTGATGTCTCCCACATGGGGCAGATCACGCTCACGGCGAAATCCGGCAGGGTCGAAGACGCCGCCCGCGCGCTCGAAACGCTGGTCCCGCAGGACATTCTCGCGGTTCCGCACGGCCGCCAGCGCTATGCGCAGTTCACCAGCGATGCCGGCGGGATTCTCGACGATTTGATGGTGGCGAATTTCGGTGATCACCTGTTCCTGGTGGTCAATGCCGCCTGCAAGACCGAAGACGAAGCGCACCTGCGCAGGCATCTCTCCGGCACCTGCATCATCGAACCGCTGCCGGACCGCGCGCTGATCGCGCTCCAGGGACCGAAGGCGGTCGAGGTGCTCAGCAAGCATGCGCCGACAATAGCTGCGATGAAGTTCATGGATGCCGGGCCGCACACGGTGCAAATCTCTGATCAAGCCATCGGCTGCTTCGTCTCACGCTCCGGCTACACCGGCGAGGACGGTTTCGAGATTTCGGTGCCCGCGAAAGACGCCGAACGTCTCGCAGCGGCATTGCTCGCCGATCCCGCCGTATTGCCGATCGGTCTCGGCGCGCGTGACAGCCTGCGGCTGGAGGCAGGCCTCTGTCTTTACGGCCACGACATCGACACCACCACCACGCCGGTCGAAGGCGCGCTGGAATGGTCGGTGCAAAAGAGCCGCCGCACGGGTGGCGCGCGCGCGGGCGGATTCCCCGGCGCGGACGTCATCCAGAAACAGTTCGAAACCGGCGCACCGCGCCGCCGTGTCGGCCTGCGGGCGGAAGGCCGCGCGCCGGTGCGCGAAGGCGCTGCGCTGTACGCCAGCGAAACATCGCCCGAGAAAATCGGCGCGGTCACCTCCGGCGGCTTCGGACCGACGCTGAACGCGCCGGTCGCCATGGGTTATCTGCCGACATCTCTTTCCACCGAAGGCACGGCTGTGTTCGCCGATGTGCGCGGGCAGCGTCTGCCGCTGCGCGTATCGGCGATGCCGTTCGTGCCCAATGGCTACAAACGATAGCAATCAACAGGCTGAGGATTTCATGACCACGCTGTACACATCCGATCACGAATGGCTCCGCATCGAGGGCGATGTCGCCACCATCGGCATCACCGACTACGCCCAGACCCAGCTCGGCGACGTGGTGTTCGTCGAACTGCCGAAGGTCGGCCGCGCGCTGAAGAAGGCGGAAGCCGCCGCTGTGGTCGAGAGCGTCAAGGCGGCGTCCGACGTTTACGCGCCGATCACCGGCGAAGTGATCGAGATCAACGACGCACTGGTCGCCGATCCCGCGCTGATCAATTCCGATCCCGGCAAGGCCGCATGGTTCTTCAAGCTGAAGATCGCCAACAAGGGCGATCTCGACGGCCTGATGGATGAAGCCGCTTACAAGGCCCACACGGCATAAGCCCGACAGAGTGAGGACCTACGCATGACCGCCATCCGCCCGTCCGCTGAACCCGCCGTCGATTTCGTCCGCCGGCATATCGGCCCCTCGCCGCGCGACATCAATGCGATGTTGCAGACCGTCGGCGTGGCCAGCCTGAGTGCGCTGATGGATCAGACGCTGCCGGCTTCCATTCGGCAGAAGGCGCCACTCGATCTCGGCAAGCCGCTTTCCGAAACCGAAGCGCTGACGCACATGCGCGGCATCGCGGCGCGCAATCAGGTGTTCACGTCGCTGATCGGCCAAGGTTACTCCGGCACGATCCTCCCCGCGGTGATCCAGCGCAATATTCTCGAAAATCCCGCATGGTACACGGCCTACACGCCGTATCAGCCGGAGATCAGTCAGGGACGTCTTGAAGCGCTGTTCAACTTCCAGACCATGATCTGCGATCTCACCGGGCTCGACATCGCCAATGCGTCGCTGCTCGATGAAGGCACCGCGGCGGCGGAAGCCATGGCGCTGGCGGAGCGTTCGTCATCGGTGAAGACCAAAGCGTTCTTTGTCGATCATGAAGTGCATCCGCAGACGCTGGCGGTGCTGCGCACCCGTGCCGAACCGCTCGGCTGGTCGCTGATCGTCGGCGTTCCCGCGCGCGACCTCGACAAGGCCGACGTGTTCGGCGCGCTGTTCCAGTATCCGGGCACGCACGGCGGGCTGTTCGATCCGCGCGCCGCCATCACAGCGCTCAAGGCAAAAGGCGGCATTGCCGTCGTCGCGGCCGATCCGCTGGCGCTGACGCTGCTCGCATCGCCGGGCGATCTCGGGGCGGACATTGCGATCGGCTCGACCCAGCGTTTCGGCGTGCCGATGGGCTACGGCGGACCGCACGCGGCCTACATGGCGGTGAAGGATGCGCTCAAGCGCTCGCTTCCCGGCCGCATTGTCGGGCTGTCGGTGGATTCGCGCGGCGCGCCTGCCTATCGCCTCGCCCTGCAAACGCGCGAACAGCACATCCGCCGCGAAAAGGCGACGTCGAACATCTGCACCGCGCAGGTGCTGCTCGCCGTGATCGCGTCGATGTATGCGGTCTATCACGGCCCCGAAGGCTTGAGCCACATCGCACGGACCGTGCACCGGCGCACGTCAGTGCTGGCGGCCGGCTTGAGGAAGCTCGGCTTCGCGCCGATGAACGACGCCTATTTCGATACGGTGACGGTGGCCATCAATGGCCAGCGGCAGGCCATCATCTCGCATTCTGCCCATGAGAGCATCAATCTGCGTCTCGATGAGACCACCGTCAGCATCGCGCTGGACGAAACCACAACGCCTGCGATTGTCGAGAGCGTGTGGCGCACCTTCGGCGGCAATCTGGTTTACGCCGACATCGAGAAGGAGGCACGCGACGCGCTGCCGTCCAGCCTCGCACGCACCAGTAAATTCATGACCCATCCGGTGTTCCACGAGCACCGCTCGGAGACCGAACTCCTGCGCTACATGCGCAAGCTTTCGGATCGCGATCTCGCGCTCGACCGCGCCATGATCCCGCTCGGCTCCTGCACCATGAAGCTGAACGCCACCACCGAAATGATCCCGGTGACCTGGCCGGAATTCGGCGGACTGCATCCCTACGCGCCGAAGGAACAGGCTGCCGGTTATCACGCCATGTTCGCCACGCTCGAGAAATGGCTGGCCGACATCACCGGCTATGACGCGGTGTCGCTGCAGCCGAATTCCGGCGCGCAGGGCGAATATGCCGGGCTGCTGGCGATCCGCGCCTATCATCGCTCGCGCGGCGAGGCGCACCGCAGGGTGTGCCTGATCCCCTCCTCCGCCCATGGCACCAATCCGGCATCCGCCAGCATGGTCGGCATGGACGTGGTGGTGGTCGCCTGCGACGCACGCGGCGACGTCGATGTCGAGGACCTGCGCAGGAAGGCCGCGCAGCACGCGAACGATCTTGCCGCGGTGATGATCACATACCCGTCGACCCACGGCGTGTTCGAGGAGCACATCCGCGAAATCTGCGACATCGTTCACGGTCACGGCGGACAGGTCTATCTCGACGGCGCCAATCTCAATGCGCAGGTCGGGCTCGCCCGCCCCGGCGACTACGGCGCGGATGTCAGCCATCTCAATCTGCACAAGACCTTCTGCATTCCGCATGGGGGCGGCGGACCGGGCATGGGCCCGATCGGCGTGCGCGCGCATCTCGCGCCGTTCCTGCCCGGACATGTCGCAACCGACGGCGGCAAGGCCCCGGTCGGTCCGGTGTCGGCGGCGCCCTACGGGTCGGCATCGATCCTCGTCATCTCCTACATCTACATCCTGATGATGGGCGGCGAAGGCCTGACCCGGGCGACGGAAGTCGCAATCCTGAACGCGAACTACATCGCCAGGCGGCTCGATCCGCATTTCCCGGTGCTCTATCGCAACCACAACGGCCGCGTTGCGCACGAATGCATCGTCGATCCGCGCGGGCTGAAGGCAGGATCGGGCGTCACCGTGGACGACATCGCCAAGCGGCTGATCGACTACGGCTTCCACGCCCCGACCATGAGCTTCCCGGTGCCAGGCACGCTGATGATCGAACCGACCGAATCCGAATCGAAGGCGGAACTGGACCGCTTCTGCGACGCCATGATCGCGATCCGCCGCGAGATCGCCGATGTCGAGGCCGGACGATGGCCTATCGAGGCCTCGCCGCTGCGCCATGCGCCGCACACCGTGCACGACATCGCCGAGGATCACTGGCAGCGGCCGTATACGCGCGCGGAAGGCTGCTTCCCGGCCGGCACCTCGCGCAGCGACAAGTACTGGTCGCCCGTGGGGCGCGTCGACAACGTTCATGGCGACCGCAATCTGGTCTGCTCATGCCCGCCGGTCGCGGACTACGCGCAGGCGGCGGAGTAGTCGCACGCGCGATTTCTAAGCCGGTCATCCCCGCGAAAGCGGGGATGCACCTTCCTCTTTCTCATTTGAAGAGAACGACGCATCCGCCCCACATCCCACGGCATCGATAGCTCAGGGAGTATGGGTCCCCGCTTTCGCAGGGACGACGCGGAGAGAGAACAGCCGCGCTCATAGCTCAAAAACAAATCGGGCGCTGGGGATGTCGGCAACTCAACATCCACAACGCCCGTTTGCTTCCGAAGGTGCGATGGATGCCCGAAAAGGATTCCCGTCTTTTCGGATCGCACCGGCCGGGCCGTGAAGCCCGGTCGAAAATGAACTCTTTTTAGTTGTCGCGTTTTCTTAACGCGAACCGGTTTCCACTTCGCCTGAAAACGCTTTAGTCGTCCTGCGGCTCCTCGCCGTCGGCATCACGCTCGGGCGATCCTGCCAGAATCTGCTCGGCGATCAGGCCGGAGTTCTGCCGGATCGAAGCCTCGATCTTGGCGGTAATCTCGGGGTTCGCCTTGAGGAACGCCTTGGAATTCTCGCGGCCCTGCCCGAGGCGCTGGCTATCGTAGGAGAACCAGGCACCGGACTTCTCGACGATGCCGGCCTTGACGCCGAGGTCGAGGATTTCGCCCATCTTCGAGACGCCCTCGCCGTACATGATGTCGAATTCGACCTGCTTGAACGGCGGCGCCAGCTTGTTCTTCACCACCTTGACCCGGGTCGAGTTGCCGACGACTTCGTCGCGCTCCTTGATCTGGCCGATGCGGCGGATATCGAGGCGCACCGAGGCGTAGAACTTCAGCGCATTGCCGCCGGTGGTGGTTTCCGGCGAGCCGTACATCACACCGATCTTCATGCGGATCTGGTTGATGAAGATCACCATGGTATGGGACTTGTTGATCGAGGCGGTCAGCTTGCGCAGCGCCTGGCTCATCAGTCGCGCCTGCAATCCCGGCAGCGCGTCGCCCATCTCACCCTCGAGTTCGGCGCGCGGCACCAGCGCCGCCACCGAGTCCACGATCAGCACATCGACCGCGCCCGAGCGCACCAGCGTGTCGGCGATTTCCAGCGCCTGCTCGCCGTGGTCGGGCTGCGAAATCAGAAGTTCATCGACATTGACGCCGAGCTTGCGGGCATAGACCGGATCGAGCGCGTGTTCGGCGTCGATAAAGGCGCAGATGCCGCCTTTCTTCTGGGCTTCGGCCACCGTATGCAGCGCGAGCGTGGTCTTGCCGGAGGATTCCGGCCCGTAGATCTCGACCACCCGTCCCTTCGGCAGACCGCCGACGCCGAGCGCGATATCCAGCCCAAGCGAGCCCGACGGAATGACCTCAATGTCCATGGAGCGGTCGTTCTTGCCGAGCTTCATCACGGAGCCCTTGCCGAACTGGCGCTCGATCTGGGAGAGCGCGGCCGACAGGGCCTTGGTCTTGTCCATGGACGATCCTTCAACGATACGCAGGGCGGCGGGGGCCATCTGATGCTCCTCTTATGTATGGGATTCGCCTGCCGGACAAACGGCTTCCCAGGGTCGGCGGACCGGAATCGGTGGTGATCCGATGGAAAAGAATGTACCCTTTTTGTTCCAAGTTCGCAATATGTTCTTTTTAGAGGTCGGGTACTGGCCTGTTTTAACCCCAGGTGGCCTGTTTTAATTATGAGAGTGGCCTCTCATGGAACGATGTTCGCTATACGAACTTGGTTCCGTGACAGCCGCCTTCAGGCTGCGGGTAGGACCACATGAAATGGCAGGCCTAACAAAAGCTCCGATCCATCCCTCATGCCTGGACCAATTTAATCGCAAGCCAAAGGCGCGACCTTTGCCCGACACATGGATCGACAGCTTTATTCGTCGCCTGACACGGATTTTGAAAAGCATACAAACGACTGGGTGAGCAGGAGCCGATCCAACAATTCCCCCGCTTCCCGGCGCCGGGTTTTCCGGGCGTAGCCTCATCCAAAGATTGGACTCGATTCTCATCCAGCGCAGGAACTAGGATGGATCTCCCCTGGCAGGGTGATCGCAATGCCCGTGAAGGAGCACATCTGTCCCAAGTGCGGGAAGCCTTTGAAGTTGATGCTGCCGCCCGGTGGCGAAGGCCCGCGCACCTACCAGTGCATCCACTGCGATCGGCCAGACCCGATCAAATCGCCGCAGTTGAAGAAGCTGATTAAAGGGCTTTTGCACGAGCCCAAGAAGTAAGGCCCCCTGGCTGGTCCAAAAAGCCGCCGCCTCCCGTCAAGGAAGCGGCGGCCAAGTCTGGGAGGAACGCCCGACAAGGGCACCCCAGCGGTATGAGCGCCGCTGAGGTTCACGACGGCTCGCGTGAGCCGGCGTCTTCAAACCACGAATTGACGGCCGGGTCTGTGAAGATGGTCACAGTCCGCAACGTCGGCGATCAGGCCCGGGCGCCGAGCGTTGCAGACCCCTCGCCGAGCCCGCTCTCCGCCGTTCCGTTGCTTCGCCGTTCAAGGTTTTTTGCAAGGCGCCGCAGCGCTGTAACCCGAAGTGATGAATAGAGCCGAACTTTTGCCACGGCTATGCTTTTTCCTGTGACAGTTTCTTGACAGGAGTGCCGACCATGAACCCGACCCAGATCGCTAAATCGGCGCACGACCAGTTCATGCAGGTGGTCCACAAAGAGCTGGAAGCGTTTGAAAAACGCGAGAGGGAGTTTCTGGCGAGGGAACGCCAGGAGCGCGCCGAAGAACTAAAACTTGCACAGCAGCAGGAAGCCGAGCGCCTTCACTAGATCCGCTGCGCGGGCATCAACAACATGCGGCCGCTCAGGCGGTCTCTTTGTTAAAATCTTCTTCAACTCGCGCTTTGCGCGCCGCCGAGTTTTGAAAATCGCCTTGGCCTACTTCCAATGAGGTAGACGTGTTCTGATCTTTCCGATGCGATTTCTGATGCAGCGAAAAACAGAACCCGCTAGGCTTGTCTCATCACCGTCCGACTGTGGCATCACCGGTGACTGAGAGTTTTGCGCTCCCGCCTCGTCCACGCGGAGCTACCCATGAACTCGTTCGATCCTTCAATGTGTCCCGTCTGCGGGCAACGGATGACCTTGGTCTTCACGAACAGGCACAAACAGTACGTGTGCGACACCTGCGACGGCTTTGATCCGTTCAAATCGCCGAAGTGGGACCGGCTCGTGCACGCGGTGCGGCCGCCCGAGGGGAAGTAAGATTTCCGCATCACGCCTCAGGCGCCGGAACCATCGGCAGCGTCCGTCTTGGATGTCCCCGCTGGGTCGGACGGCTCGGCGTCCGTCTCGAGCAACCGGACCAGGTCGGCCATGCTGGTCGAATCCTGCGCCGGGGACGGAGTCTCCTCCCCTGCGGGCCATAGCCATCTCTGGATGAGCCGGATCAGGCTGAACATTCGTCCCCCGCTCGTCATATCTCAGCAAGACAAATGAGCCGCGGCTTTCGTTCCACCGCGATGCAAAAAATATGTCGCGGCCGGCCATCCTCGCCAAGGGATCATTTCGGCCAACCGCCGGTTGAACCGGTTTACGGAAACCGGCGGCTGCTTCGACAAGGCTGCCGCCATGGCTCACCCCTGACGAACAGGAGAGCGCCAACCATGGCCCGGACCAATTCAATCTCCATCGAAGAAAAGTGGCAAAAGATCGCGGACGACACGCGAAACGAGGCGAGCAAGATGCCGCCCTGCCAGAAGCGCGATGAGCTTTTGAAGAAGGCCAGTCAGCTCGACATCGCCGTCAACCTGAACAACTGGCTGTCAGCAGATCCGAAACCTCTGAAATAGCCACCAGCGCGGCATCACTTCGTGGCGGTCGATTTCGATTTTGCCGGCTTAGCCGCAGGCTCGCTGCGGACCGAGGCCCATGGATCGTTGCTCGCCTTGGCGTCCGGGATCTTGGAACGGGCGGCCTTGGCCGCATCCTCATTGGCCTTGTTCCGCGCCTTTTCTTCCTCGGTGAGTTCCTTGGTTTCGTTGAGCCTGAAACCGGGAGTGAACTGGGCAAGCGCCGGGATAGAGACGGAAACCGTCATTGCTCCGATCAGCATCGCCACCCGAAACACGCGCATTGAAACTCTCCCCACCCCGGTCAATTTTTGAGGTTGTACGTCTTTGAGATTGTTATCGCCGCCCGACCGGCGACCGTGCACCGTTCTACTCCACCGTGAAACGATGGCCAAGACGGGGCAAGCACCCCGCGACGGCCGGAATCAGCCGGTTTCACGGTCATTTTATCCGTCCGCACGGCCGAGCCCTGCCGCGCGGCCCCTATCGTGAATCAATCCTGAATGCGACCGCGCCCGGCGCGGGGCATCGGTTTAAAGGCTGGCAACCGGCCATACCCTAGTGTCTCCCGAATCCGAAGTTCGCTTGATTCTGCGGCACCGTCTGGAGCGAACTTCGGATTTGGGAGACACTAGGAAAATATAACTCTCGTGAGGTTTGGGTTCGCAAGTCCGCAATGGAGCGCGCCGTAGAAACGATGCGGACTTGCGAACCCAAACCTCACGAGTCTGGCGCCCATGATCCAGAGGCTCGCAGGCATGACAGAAGCACCACAGGTGGACAGGCGGTCGCAAGCGCGCCGCCGCGTGTTCAAGGGCGGCGTCATCACATTCGGCGGCGCGGGAATCGATTGCACGGTGCGCAACATCTCGGGCGGCGGCGCGGCGCTGGATGTCGCCAACGCGGCGGTAATTCCGCGCACGTTCCGGCTCGCGATCAAGGCGGACGATTTTTTTGCGCGGTGCCGTGTGGTCTGGAGCAACGGCAAACGTTTCGGCATTGCGTTCGACTGAACGCATCGGCCGCCGAGCCCGGAAGATGAGCTAGAACGAAACCCCGAGGCGCGGGCCGTTCACCCATACGACGCGGCATTTCTTCTTGGAGCCGGCATAGAGCAGTTCGAACCGCTGCGGCAGCGGCATACGAGGCGTCACCTCGAGACACGCTCCGCCCGCGGAATAGTCCACGACATTGCAGCCGATCACCGGAGATTTCGGATCGACGATGATCTTGGCAGCTCGGGAGAGACTTCCCGACGGCTTCACGCGGTTAAAGCGGCGCTCTTGAGGCATGCGAACATCCGTGAATGATTTTGCAGAGATTACAGTCAGGCCACCCCTTGCACTGGCGCCCGTCTCGCCGACGGTGAGGCCATCTTTTTCTTGGTGGTTTCCGGTTTCAGGAAAATCACGCCAATCTGGTCGCCGTTCACGCGCACCATCTTGCAACGCCTGTAAGCCAGTCCCGTCGAGGACAGCAGCAGGAAGAATTCCTTCAGGTCCAGATTCCCGACGGAGCCGTCGACCTTCAGCAACGCGCCGCCCTCGGAAACGTCCAGCATCTTGCATGGGCGGCGCCAGGTGCCGTCTATTCCCATGATCTGAACATCGAAACCACGCTCGAAATCGATGCGCTGGCTCTTACGAAGTTCCTTGCTCATTGCGACCTCCTTCAGAGGCTGCTTGTGAAAATGTATTTCCAGAATTTCGGTTTACAAAAACTGTCGTCTTAAACGGCCGGCGCCGCAAAAACCGGACGCCGGTAGTGTCATAATAGTTCTACATTACGCGCAATTACTTAAACTTCCTTAAGCGTACGGCCCTTTTTCAACCAAATGATACCGGCAGGCGTTATCGCCGCGATTATCCGCGCCCGCGTCATCGTTAACGATTGATGAAAAAAGCACCGCGCATTTAACCCGAACCCCACATCCGATTTTGATGTTTCCCGCATAGCGTCGAAGACCAGGGACGCACGACAAAACTGCGCGACGCCAAAAGCTGCGCGCTCAAAAAAACGCGTGAACAGGGACTGGGACGTGGTCGAGATTGCCAACGCAGCACAAGCCGCCGCCGCCCGCCGCGCGGTGGGCTTTGCCCGCGAGCGAGCGGACGACAGCGGCCGCTCCGCAGCCGGAGCATCGGCCGCGCTGCCGCTGCTCGATACGATTTCCGCGGAACGCTGGCGGCGCCTGAGCGACAACGCCATCGAGCCGAATGGCTACTACCTGCCCGAATGGGAACTGGCAGTGAATGCTTCCGCACAGGCGCGCACCAATGTCAGCGCCCTCACGGCGAGCGTCGATGCCATCGTGCCCAACGACGCGCCGCGCCTGATCGGCCTGTTGCCGGTGATTTCTGCATGGCGTGCCTACAACCTTCCCCTGCCCGCGCTTGTCAGCGCCGACCCTTACGGCACACTCGCAACACCGCTGCTCGACCGCGACGGCGCGGACGAGGCCGCTGCAGACCTGATGCAGCAGGCACGCAACGCCGGCGCGCATGCGCTGATCCTGCGCGACATTCCGATCGACGGCGCCGCGATGATGGCGTTCACCCGCGCTCTCGCGAGCGATGGATTGAAGCCGCGCATCCTGCAAAGTCACGCCCGCGCCAGCCTCGACGCCACGCGCAATGCCGACGATCTGCTGCGCGACGCGCTCGGCCCGAAAAAACTCAAAGAACTCCGCCGCCAGCGCAACCGGCTCGCCGACCATGGCGAGGTGATCTTCACCATCGCGACCGCGCCGAGCGAGATCAAACGCGACCTTGGAATTTTCCTCACCCTCGAAGCCAGCGGCTGGAAAGCCAGGCGTGGCACAGCTCTGGCCCAGAACGAAGGCGACGCCGCGTTCGTTCGCCGCGCGGTGTTCGATGCGGCCGCGCGCGGCAGTTGCGAAATCGTGACACTGCATGCGGGTGAGACGCCGGTCGCGTCCGCCATCGTGCTGCGTCACCTCGACCGCGCCTTCTATTTCAAGCTCGGTGTCGACGAGAACTTCGCCAAATATTCGCCCGGCGTGCAACTGACGCTCGAACTGACGCGCCATATGTGCGCCGACCCGAGCATCGCGATGGTGGATTCCACCGCAATGCCCGGCCACCCCATGATTGATCCGATCTGGCGCGGACGGCTTGCCATCGGCGACGTCCTCATCCCGCTCAATCGCCGCGATCCGTTTGTGCCGGCTATCCGGCTGGGCCTCACCCTGCGCGCGCTCGTTCGCGAGCCCGCGCGCCGCCTCGTTCATTTCATCAGAAAAATCCGGGAGACACGCTCATGAACGTCGCCTCAAGCATTTCGCCGGTCATCACTGCCGACAATGAATCGCTGAAACGGGATTTTCCGCTCAAGCCGTTCGCGATCCGTCACAAGCTCTCGGGTCATCCGCTGCTGACGCTGCCGCGCATCGCGCAGCTCGCATCAAGCATGCCCCGCGACCTGATCGAGTACAATTCCGGCGACGCCGCGATCAGCCAGGACCCCGACAAGGTGAAGAGCGTCGATCTCTATCCGGTCGAAGTGGTCAACCGCATCCAGACCGCCGGCGCATGGATGGTGCTCAAGCGCATCGAGAAAACGCCAGAGTATCGCCAGCTTCTGGAAGACGCATTGACATCGGTCGCCCGCGCGCGCGGCTTCAAGAGCATCGAGGACGCGGGCTTTTCGCAGATCGAGGGCTTCCTGTTCGTGTCGTCGCCGAACTCCACGACGCCGTTCCACATGGACGCCGAGGACAACTTCTTCGTGCAGATCCATGGCGAGAAGATTTTCGCGGTCTACGACAACCGCGACGGCAAGATCGCCGACGATGCGCAGGTCGAGCACTCGACCGTGAAGCATCGCAACGTTCCGTTCCATGAGAGCTTCCGCCCGCGCGGCATCGAATTCAATCTCGACGCCGGCGACGGCTGCTACATTCCCTATCAGTGGCCGCATTGGGTGAAGACCGCCGGCTCCTACTCGATCTCCATGGCAATCACCTGGAAGACCGAGGAAGTGCGCCGCCTGAACGACCTGCATCGCTTCAACTCGATGCTGCGCAGCCTCGGCCTGCCGCAGGCGGCCCCGGGCAAGAACCCGGCGCTCGACGCTATGAAACTCGCCGTGTACCGGACTGCCGCTGCGATCATCGAGCCGCTGCGCGGCTCGGAGACCATGCGCCGCATCATCCGCCGCATCGCGCTCGGCAAGAACGCGAACTACTATCTGAAGAAGGCGTGAGCTAATCGCTCACGCGACCCCTTCGCTCCTCAGCGAACTCGGCGGCTGGCCCATGGCCTTGCGGAACGCCGCCGAGAACGCGCTCGAACTGCGATAGCCGTTGCGCTCCGCGACGCGCGAGATCGGCTCGCCGCTCACGATAGCCTCCAGCGCATTGTGAAAGCGCACGCGCTGCCGCCAGGCGGCGAAGCTCAAACCCAGTTCAGCCTCGAACAGCCGCGCCAATGTCCGCGTCGACGCGCCCGCGGTATCGACCCAACTGTCCAGGGTGAGGCGGCTTGCCGGATCGGCCAGCAGCGCGTTGCAAACCCGCAGCAGGCGCGGATCGCGCGGCATCGGGATCACCAGCGACAGCCGTTTCGCCTTTGCGATCTCGCTCAGGATCAGCAGCGCCACCGCGCCGCCGCGCCCCTGCTCGTCATAGACCACCGGCTCCTCGATCAGCGCCAGCACCAGTTCGCGCAGCAGCGGCGAGACTTCGAGCACCGTCGGTGCGGACGGAAGATCGTCACGGGCATCGCGCGCGATGTAGAGCGTGCGCATTTCCACATGCCCGCGAATGCTGATCGCGTGCACCGTCCGCGCCGGAAGATACACCGCGCGATCCGGCGGCACGATCCACGCCTCGTCAGCCGTGCGCACCCTCATCACGCCCGTCACCGCATAAACGAGCTGGTCGCGCGCATGATGATGCGGCTCGATCTCGAAGCCGTCCTTGAAGCTCTTCGACATCGCCGCCAGCGGACGCGGCACGAACTGATAGTCGTTGGCGTCAGTGCTGCGGCGTGAACGCGGGGTCATGGCCGGTCGAAGTCCCGATGGCAGATTCTCGACGAAAATTGGCATGACCGCGCCATCCTGCCAAGGGTACTTTTTCGTCAGAGATTCTGTTTCGAGGCCCCCATGACGCGCGACCGCATCCATTTCCTGTTCCTGAACATCGGCCACTATCTGGATCATCTGTTCACGCTGATCTTCGCGACGGTGGCGGCGCTCGCGCTCTCGCGCGAATGGGGCCTCAGCTACAGCGAACTCCTGAAATACGCGACGCCCGGCTTCTTCGCGTTCGGGCTGTTCTCGCTGCCCGCCGGCTGGCTCGCGGACAAGTGGAGCCGCGAGGGCATGATCGTCGTTTTCTTCATCGGCATCGGCATTTCGTCGATCGCAACCGCATTCGCGCAGACGCCGCTTCAGGTTGGCATCGGTCTCTTCATCGTCGGCGTATTCGCCGCGATCTATCATCCGGTCGGCCTCGCCATTGTCACCCAGAAATGGAAGAACACCGGCATGCGCCTCGCTGTGAACGGCGTGTGGGGCAATCTCGGCGTCGCCAGCGCCGCGCTCATTACCGGCTATTTCATCGATCACGGCGGCTGGCGCACCGCCTTCGTCGTGCCGGGCATCTTCTCCATCATCATCGGCGTGCTCTATGCCGCGCACCAGTGGAGCGAAGTGTCCACTGCGCACCAGAAGGCGCCGGCAGCCGCTGCCGCCCCGCCTGCGCAATCCGCCGGCATGAAGGCGCTGCTGCTGCGCATCTCCGCCATCGTGTTTCTCACCACGGCTGTTTCCAGCCTGGTGTTTCAATCGACGACCTTCGCACTGCCGAAAATCTTCGACGAACGGCTGCAGGGCATCGCCACCGACATGACGCAATGGCTGTCGGCGAGCGGCGTGGCGGCAGCCAAGGGCGACATCGCCACCATGGTCGGCGCATTCACCTTCATCGTGTTCGCGGTGGCCTCATTGGCGCAGCTCGTGGTCGGCAGCCTGCTCGACAGGCTCGGGCCGCGCACGGTTTTCATGATCGTCGCCGCGATCCAGATCGTGTTCTTCGCGGTGATGCCCGGCCTGCGTGATGCATGGGCGCTGGCGGCGGCGTTCGGCTTCATGCTCGGCGCGTTCGGCCAGATTCCGATCAACGACTTCATGATCGGCAAGATGGCGAGCGGCGAAGCCCGCGCGCGGATCTACGGCGTGCGCTATGTTGTCAGCTTCACGGTGCTTGCGCTGGCGCTGCCGATGATCTCATTCGTCTACGGCAATTACGGCTTCGACACGCTGTTCCGGCTGATGGCCAGCGCGGCGGCGGTCATCTTCGTTGCGGTGGCATGTCTGCCGGCGAAGCTGCCGACGCCAATTGCGGCGGCAGCGTAGCAGCTCCTCCCTGTCATTCCCGGGCGCGAGCGAAGCAGGCGAACCCGGAATCCATCACCTCAGATGCAAGAAGTCATTCCGGGCCTGCGCCCAAGGGGCGCATCCCGGAATGACGGCATTATCGGAACCGTTCACGCCGCCTGATTGATCTCCGCCGAGACCTGACGGATCGCACGGGCGAGCTGATCCGCAGGCTGCGCGCCGGAGACCGCGTACTTCTGCGCGAACACGAATGTCGGTACGCCGGAAATGCCCTTCTCCGAGGCTTCCTGCGCCTGACCTGAAATGCGGTCCACGTCCTCGTCGGTGGCAAGGCGCTTGCGCACGCTGTCCGCGTCCAGACCGACGTCAGCCGCCGCCTGCACCAGCACATCGGTATCGGTGAGATCCCCGCCGTCGCGGAAATAAAGCTCCATCAGGCGCTGCTTCATCTGCGCCGCCTTGCCCTCCGCCGCGGCCCAGTGGATCAGGCGATGGGAATCGATGGTGTTGGGCTGGCGCTTCACGCGGTCCGAATTGTATTCGAGCCCCTCCTCCGCAGCCGCCGCGACCACGCGACCCGCGATGCCTTTGTAGGCCTCGGGAGACCCGAACTTGGCGGTGAGGTATTCGTCGCGCGAGATGCCTTCGCGCGGCACCCACGGATTGAGGAAGAACGGCCGCCAGTTCACCTCGACTGGAACATCCGGCACCAGCGCCAGCGCATCTTCAATCCGCTTCTTGCCGATGTAACACCACGGGCACACCACGTCGGACACGATATCGATCTTCAACGGCTTCAAAGTGCTCATGATGGAATCCTCGGGGCTGTTTCTCGCCTGATGTGACCGGAAGATAAGCCATTGAGGCCATGAGACAAGGCGCGACGGCCGTTACTGCGCCTGCGGAATCGCCTTGGCCTGCTTGACGTAGGCTTCGATTGCCGCAAATCCCTCGGCCTTCGGCATGCCGTCAAGAACGTCGCCGGGCGTGCACCAGGGATACGGCAGGCGCGACAGCCAGTTCATTGTCGCCGCGAGTTCGGCGGCGGGAAACATGTTCATCACATCGATGGTGATGACGAGTTTCTCAACCAGACCGTCCCAACCGAACGTCCAGCCGTAACGCCCGGCACCAACCCGGACCTTGCCGTCGCTCTTGGCGGACATCCCGACCAGCCAGTGACATGAAAAGTTGCGGCGGTCGGCGTCCGACGGGCGCGAGAGGCAAACCGTGTAGACGTTTTCGTAGTCGATGCCGAAACGATGGACCAGCACGTCCGCGATGGCCTTCACGCCCCTCGCCGTGCTCGGAAACGAAATGGCGTCGGTCTTCACCACCATTTCAAGCTCGGCATTCGCGGCGAAGGCGCGCTGCATCAGGAACGGCCGGTTGCCGTCCTTGGCCAGAATGTAGGTCTCAACGGCGTCAGCGGGGCTTATCATCATGTCCATCGGTCCATGCGTTTTTTGCGCTTGTAGGCGATGAACGAGAGAACCTGCAATCACCGCGGCTGCATTGCCCTCATGAACGCAGCGGTCTTCTCATCTGCCGGAAAGAAGGTCTCGAGCGCCAGCTCCGACAGGGTGACGTCCACCGGCGTGCCGAAAATCATGGTGGTTGAGATGAAGCTCAGCACCTCGTTGCCGAACCGCATCTGGAAAGGGATCGCCACGGAATCGGCGAGACTCGAGCGCACCCCGCCCCGCGCCGGGATCGGGTAGGTTTTCAGCTCGTCATAAAGCGCGACCAGCACCGGGTCGGCAGTGGCCTCGCACTGGCGATGCAGCCGCTCCAGCAGATGCCCGCACCATTCCGCAAGATTGACCGTGAGCGGCGCAAGCCCCTGCGGATGAAAGCTGAGACGCAGGACGTTGAGCGGCGGCTCCAGCAGCGACGGCGCGACGCCGGCAAGGAACGGCGCGATCATGGCGTTGGCCGACACCAAACTCCAGTGCCGGTCGACGGCCAGCGCCGGATACGGCTCGTGGGCCTTGAGGACAAGCTCCATCGCCTGACGCGCGGCGGCGAGCGCCGGATCGTCGAGCGAGCGCGTGGGGAACGCCGGCGCGAATCCAGCCGCGACCAGCAGCACGTTGCGCTCGCGCAGCGGCACGTCGAGCCGCTCGGCAAGCCGCAGCACCATGTCGCGCGACGGCGCGGCGCGGCCGGTCTCGACGAAACTCAAGTGCCGCGCGGAAATCTCGGCATGACCTGCAAGATCAAGCTGGCTGAGATGGCGGCGCTGCCGCCATTCGCGCAGGTGCTCACCGAAGTGATTGGGCGGAGTCTTCACCAAAGACTTGGCAGACGATTTGACGGCGCGGCGCGCCGAAGATGGTGCGTTCATCATGGTGAAAAACCTACCATGCAGAATTCACGCGTTCCATTACCTGCAAGGTAATCGATTTGGTCCCCTCGCCGGATCATCTTCCGCATCACAGGAGATGACCGATGACCAAGCGAACGACATCACAACCACAGCCCCGCCAATCAGCAGCCGCCCTCGGCGAGGGCCGGCCGGACCGCAGGGTTGGACACTTCCATCATCGCGACAAGCCCGCTGGGCTGGATCGCCAAACTCGCCAAGCGCCTGCTCGCGCAGTCGCTCAACATGCCCGAGCCGCTGCTGCACGACACCGGCGTGTTCGTGTTTGCCCATGTGCAGGCTGCCGAAGACCGGGCGCTGAAGACGCTCTGCCCGCTCACCCTGCTGCGTCAATACCTCGCCCGCCGCCGCAAGTTCTGACCCAACCCACCCGTCAACCCCAAAGGAGAACTGACATGATCAATGCGTCCCCCTTCCTTCGCCGCGCCCTTCAGATCGATGCCATCTTCAGCGGTGCAGCCGCGCTGATGCTGATATTCGGCGCAGGTTTCTTCGCCGCGCTGCTGAATCTGCCGGAAGCCTTTCTGCGTAACGCCGGCCTCGTGCTGGTGCCTTTCGCTTTGGGCGTCGGTTACCTCGCCTCGCGCGACGTGGTGTCAAAGAATGCCGTATGGGCCGTGATCGCCATCAACGCGATCTGGACCATCGACAGCATCGCATTGCTCGCCAGCGGCTGGGTCTCGCCCAATCTTCTCGGACAGGCCTTTATCGTGATGCAGGCGATCGCCGTCGGCGTGTTCGCGGAGCTGGAATTCATCGGGCTGCGCAAGAGCGAAGGCGCCGTGACTGCACGCTGACTGTCATGATTTCAAAACAAATGCCGGGCCGGACATCCCGTCCGCCTGGCATTTTCATGCCGCCTCATGATTTCCGGATTCGATCCAAGTTTAACGATCTCCCTTCCGGCCATTTAATTCAAAGCGGCTAGCTTTGATCCCTGTCGTTGATGGGAGACGAAGATGTCGGTTATCGAAGCGGAATTTGGAACGACCACCGAAGACACGTTCGATCACCGCCTGCCGCTCGTTCTGCTGCGCGAGCGCCGCCGCGAACTGGTGATGCAGATGGGCTCCGGCGCGCCTGCCCTATCAAAGGCCCTGATTCAGGAAATCGCGGCGATTCAGCAGACCATCAAGGCCGTGGAAGCCGTCATCGCCGAATAGCGCGCGCGGCATTCATCCACAGGCGAGCATGGCCGCGCCCTTGCCCGGAGCAGTCCGGGCAGGCTTCAGTCCCCCCACCGCAATCGTGCGGAGCATCTCTCCGGGGGACTTGTCATGAATCTCAGCGCACCGACGTTTCCGATCTTTCTGATCTCGGTCATTCTCGCCGTGCTGGCCGCACTCGTCGCCTATGCCGGCGTCAAGATTCCGCTGGTCAGCGGTCACGCCTTCGCCACGCTCGGCATCGGCTACATCCTGTTGCTGGCAGGAAATCTTTTCAGGGGTCTGTGAGCGCGGATGTCGGGGCGGCGGTTGCGCGCCGCCGCCGGATGATCAGGTCGACGAAGCCCGGCTCGCACGATCCGGGCTTTGCGCCTGGACGATCTGCGAGAGCGGCCTGGTCCGCGCCGACTTGGTCTTGGTCGGCTTGCCGGTGCCGCGCGCATGCGGATTGGCCTTTGCGCCCGTCCTAGCGCCGCCGACCACGGTCTTTCGCTTCGGCGCGGCCTTGGATTTCAGGGATTTGGACTTCGCCGCCTTGACCACTTTCTTCAAGGACTTGTCGGCCTTCTTGCCGGTCTTCAGCGCCTCTTTGGCGGCCTTCTTCTCGGCCTTCAGCTTCAGCCGCAGTTTCTCGGCGCGAGCTTCGGCGCGCTTCTTCGCCCGCTTCTTCTCGCAGTGGTCGCACTTGCAGCCGATCGGCTTCAGGAAAATCTTGAAGTAGTCGGTGCCGTAATCGTAGTTTATCTCCTCGCCCGGCTGGATGGTCTTGATGGCGCGGATCACGACCTTGCGCTTGCGCGAATTGACGTCGGATTCGGCGTTCGGCCGGCAGGCGTGATTGATGTAGCGGGCGATGTTCTTGCGGACCGAACCGTCGATGGTCCAGCGATTGTTGATTTCAAACAGATACTTGTTGTCGATGTCGTCGTGCTTCTTGTTCTTCGAATCAAGCATCGGCCCGAAGTAGCGGATGATCTTGGTGCCCTTCTTGATCTTCTGCGTGGCGAAGAGACCGAGGCCGGTCTTGGAGCGGCCGATGCGATAGGGCTTATTCGAGGATATTTCGGGCATGGCTCACTGCAAAACGAACGAGGACACAAGGCGCGTTAGCGGTGTTCTAATGCGATTCCGCACAACATGACATGATTTTCGCGTCAAGCCCAAGAACGATCCACACGCCTGACGCAGCCAATGGCGATGTGTGACAACAGCGCCTGGCAAAACGGGTTCCAGTTCGCGCCGGGCACATTTCACAGCGTTTTCATGATGACGGTGATACTGCGCGCGCCCTCGCCGGCAGGGCATCCGGGCAACCGCTCAAAATATCGGCAGCATGAGGGCCGAACTTAAATCGGCCGATGGTCCGGCGTCATCATCGTGGCAAGCAACGCTTCCACGGTCGTACCGGGCGGCAGGCCGTCCATGATCGGCGACAGCCGGCCATCCAGATAAAGCATCGCGAATCCGTGCACCATCGACCAGATCCGCGCGATATCGGCCGCCTGCTCCAGCGTCAGATGGTCGGGTACCACCTCTTCGTGACGGCGGGCAGCAACGATGTTGGCGAGCTTGATAAAGGCGGCTTCGGATGCCTCGCGCAGCGCGGGCCGGTCGTGATCGAGGCGCTCGCCCCGAAACATCAACTGGAACATGCACGGATTATCCTGCGCAAAGGCGACGTAGGCGCTGGCCTTGCGTGCAGCGACAGCCTCCGGAGCAACCTCGCTGCACGTCGCAGCGCCAAGTTGTTCGGAGAACTTCTTGAAACCGATGGCCGCCAGTTCGCTTAAAAGACCGGTGACATCGCCGAAATGATGCGCCGGCGCGGCATGTGAGACACCCGCCTCGCGCGCCACCGCGCGCAGCGTCAGCCCGTTGATGCCCTCACGCTCGGCGACCGTCTTGGCCGCCTTGAGCAGGGCTTCATGCAAATCGCCGTGATGATAGGGCTGGCCGCGATCACCCTTGTGAGCGGACCTGGCAGCGGCCGGAGATGTTTTTTTCACAGACGCAGGCTTGGACAGCGGCTTTTTTCCAGCCGCTGCGGTCTTCGGGAGTTTCTCCCGCTTTGCTGCGTTTTGAGCACCCATGACCGCAATCTAGGTATGCATTTTGACGCTGTCAAGATTTTCCTTGACGACTCCCCGGCGAGGGCCTAAATGCATCTTTACAACGTCAAGATATTTCCAGGCAGACCGCCATGGCCCTCTTTTTGATCCTCGCTCCGTTCGCCACTTTCGCCACGCTCATGCTGCTGACGACGGTGAAGATCAGTCTTGGGGCCAGCGCTCTGGTCGCTCTCGGCCTGGTTCTCCGAGATATGATCGAAGGCCGCTCGATCAAGATGCTGCCCATCGGCGCCCTCGTCATTTTCACTTCGCTCGCCGGATACCACTTTATCGCTGCCGCCGAGATGAGCCCGACATCCGTCCGTCTCGCCGTCGATGGCAGCGTGCTCGCCATCGCACTCGTTTCCATCGCAATCCGCCTGCCCTTCACGATTCAGCATGCGCGGGAAGTGGTTGATGCCGAAACCGCCAAGCTGCCGCACTTCATGCGGACCAACTACATCCTCACCTGGGTCTGGAGCGCAGCCTTTGTTCTGATGCTCCTCGCCGACATGGTGACGATCTGTCTGCCAAGCACGCCGCTGTGGGTTTGCGCCGCTATCGCGTTCGCCGCCCGCAACACCGCCACCTACTTCACGAAATGGTACCCGAAGCACGTTCGCGCCGGGATCGCGGCCAGCGCCAATGCGGCTGCTGCCTGATCCCGACCACAGCGCAATCGTTACAAACTCAAGGAGCCTTCGATGGCCCGCACTGCTCTCAAGATTGTCCTCGGCTTCCTCTCGACTGCTGTCTTTTTCGCGGCCTTCGTTCTCGTCGGCGATGTCGTGCTGGCGGCCTTGGCCGCGATCTCCGTGGTCGTCGCCCAGATCGTGTTCGGGCGAACCACCAGCGCGAAGCCAAGCGTCGCGATCTGGGGCAGTCTCGCAATTGTCCTGACGCTCACCGGCGTTTCTCTTGCCGGCGACGATACGACGGAGCCTCTGGTATCGCAGACCGACATCACCGGCACGGTGACTGATTGCGCCTGCAAGCCCGCGGCCAAGGTGCGCAGCTTGCCCGTCCCGTTCCGCCACGCTCCGCAAACCCCGAAAGCCCTTGCTCCGGCGCCCGGCCCCGTGTGACAGTTGCGGCATGGCCGCCGTCTTTCGTCAGCTCTTCGTCGATTTCTTCTCCACTATCGTCTTCCTCGTGGTCTATGCCGCGACGGGAGACATCTTAATCGCGACAGCCGTCGCCATCGCAGGCGCGATCGGGCAATTCATCCGCGCGCGGATCAAGCAGCAGAAGCTCGATATCATGACGTGGGCGAGTCTCGGGCTCGTCATCGTTCTCGGCAGCGCGACGCTGCTGACAAAGGACCCCCGCTTCGTCCTGATCAAACCCAGCATCGCGCATTTCGCCATCGGCGCGATCATGCTGCGCAAAGGCTGGATGCTGCGTTACCTGCCGCCGATCGTGCAGGAGAACATCCCTCACCTCGTCACCATTGCGGGCTATGCCTGGGCCGTTCTGATGTTCGTCCTCGGCATCGGCGTCATTGTATTCGCCAGGATTGGCGACGTGAAACTGTGGGCGTTTTACGTGACGGTGATCGCCATCGGCGCCAAGGTGCTGGCCTTCGCCATTCAGTATGTGGTCTTCCGGGTCACCATCACGCGGAAGCTGCGCGCCGCGGCGGCGGCCGCCCAGCCGGCAAACTGACCCAGCAAGATGCCCATGCAGCGGTTTCTGGACACTGGTGGAAAGCCACGACAAGGTACGTGGCTGTGGCGACGGTGTTCAGGTAACGAATTGCAGTTGAAGAACGCGCAATTTAGATCCGCTTGAACGCATTTTTCTTCTTCTCAATCTTGTCTTTGACGAACCCGGCGCCAAGCCGTTCACCTTCCAACCACGCCAGCGCGCAACGTCGGTGCGCCGTTCCACGCGACGAAAGGACGAGAAAGAACTCTTTCAAGTCGAGCCCGGCGAGGCTGCCCAGAACTCTCAGAAGAACACCGGTCTCGGAAACATCGAGCATTTCGCACTGGCGCTGCCACGTTCCGTCAATGGCGAGTATCCGGACAGTGACACCACGCTCAAAATTAACGCGAGGTGCGCCCCGCTTGTCTTTATCCATACCGACCGCAAATTTATTACGTAAATATACCGATGCTCACGCTAGGAAGCACGTCCTAAGGATTGGTAAAATGCGCGGTCGTGCGTTCGGCACATGCACCGTGCAAAATTCGCATAGCCAATGGAAAAGAGGTATATCCGCCTCGGCGCGTCCTGCTTCAGACCAATTCAGGCTTGCGGGCCGCGGAGAGAGGGAAACACATGGCAGTCGACGGAAACTGGAATATCACCCTGAGCACGCCGCTTGGCGATCGCGATGCGACGCTGACGCTGAAATCCGATGGCGGCGCGCTGACCGGCAAGCAGGCGGCGGACGGCAACGAAGCCGATATCGTCGACGGAACGGTCAACGGCAATGACGTGGCATGGAAGGCCTCGATCACCAATCCGATGCCGCTAACGCTGGCCTTCACCGGCAAGGTCGACGGCGACTCCATTTCCGGCGATGTCAGCATCGGCCCGATGGGCAGCTTCCCGTTCAAGGGAACGCGGGCGTAAGAACGCGCTCCCTCTTCCGTTTACGGTGAGAGGGAAACTTGTAAAACGCCGCACACCTCAACACTTACGGACGTCATCACCGGGCTTGTCCCGGTGATCCAAGTCTTCTTCTTTCGCTCATAGTATGTTTAAGACGTGGATGGCCGGGTCATAGGCGAGCGAAAGCGACGCCGTTCTTCGAACGGCTATGCCCGGCCATGACAACTTCTTGCTCCGTGCATCTTCAACCGCTCGTCCCCGCGAAAGCGGGGACCCAGTCCTGACGTGAAGAACTGGATTCCCGCTTGCGCGGGAATGAGCGGAGATTACAGCCTCCCCAACGCGGCGAAATCCATCACACCCCCGGCATCCAGTTGCCGTGGAAGCCCTGCGGCACCCGCGCCGGCAAACCGATCCGCGCCACCGGTTTGGACTCGATCTTCTGCGCATCGAGAATGACGAGATCGCTGGCATCGCGGGCGCGGTCGTAGACAAAACCCATCAGCCAGCCGTCATCCTCGCCAGTGCTGCCCTCGGGGGCGATATGCACGAACTCGCTCGGCACACCGGTCCCGAAGTCATGAACCGTGTTATTGCCGGACTTCAGATCGTATTTGCGCACGCTGGTGTAGCGCCCGGACGCGAGATCCGATCCGGTATCGACCGAATAGACGATGTTGTGCCGCGAGCCGGTCAGGCTTTCGTTGACGCGCGGAAACTCGATCGCCTTGTCGTCCAGCAACTGCTCCTGCGCCTTGGTTGCTCCGGGTGGAATCCGCCAGCGCTTCAGCGAGGCCTTGTCGAAAGTGGTTGCCGAAGGTCCGCCGCGCCACAGTTCGTTGTACCACGCCACATCGATCACGATGCTACCGTCTGTCTCTTCGAACGCGTTCGCGACATGGAAGACATAGCATGGATCGATCTCCACCCAGCGCAGCGACTCGATCCCCGCGCCGCGCTTCAGAATCCCAAGCCGTGCGCCGTAGCTGTCGTTCCACGCGAACGGCATGGTCCCGCGCTGCGCGGCCGGCATATCGAACACCACCGGCAGGTCCATGAAAATGACGTGGTCCGACGTCATCGCGAAATCGTGCATCATGGTCGGCGTTTTGGTCGGGATCGGAATGCTGCGCAACAGTGCCCCGCTCGCGTCCACTGCATGATAGGTCAGGAACGGCGGCATGAAACCGTAACCGAAGAAATGCATCTCGCCAGTCGTCGGACAGATTTTCGGATGCGCGGTGAACGGCGTGTCGAGCTTGCCGCCGTAGTCATGGAAACCGACCGTATCGAGGTCGCGGGTCATCATCATCGGCAGCGCGTTCTCGACCAGCGCCATGATTTTTCCGGCGTGGGCGATGACGTTGGTGTTGGCGGTGGAGGCGCGGATGTCGGGGATACCGGGCCGCGACGGCGCGCCGTTGAAGCGCGGGGTTCGGACCCAGCGGTTGCGGTACCACTCCGCCTTGCCGTCCTTCAGGGAAACGCCGTGCAGCATGCCGTCGCCCATGAACCAATGGCCGGCATGACCCTCGCGCGGATTGGCGCCGTTGCGCGCATAGAGCCCGTTCAGCTCGGGAGGAATCGCGCCCTCCACCGGCAGGTCGAACGCGGTCACCTCTTCAAAGACCGGCGCAAGGTTGCCCCGCTCCCAGTACGGCTTCTCGGCTGTGGTCTCCACCTGGCTCATCCTTGTTCTCCCTGAATGCCGTTTTGGCTTAAGTAAACAGTGCATACTTTACGACTCGGTCCGGCCAATGTAAACACCAGTTACATGAAGCCGGTAAAAAAAGAGGCCTATCACCACGGCGACCTGCGCAGCGCCCTGGTTGCCCTCGCGATGGAGCGCGTCCGCAAGGGCGGCGCGGAGAACTTCAGCCTGCGCGAGGCCGCGCGCGACGCCGGTGTCACCTCGGGCGCCGCCTACAAGCATTTCGCGGACAAGGATCAATTGCTGGCGGCGGTGGCAGCCGAGGCGCTCAATCTGCTCGCCCATCGCACGCAGAAGGCGACGACGGGCCTCAAGGGCAAGGAACGGCTGCACGCCGCCGCGATGGCCTATATCGATTTCGCCTCCGCGGAGCCGCGGCTGTTTCGCCTGGCGTTCAGCCGCTTCGGCTCGGACAGCCGCGCCGAGACCGACGGCATCCCCGGTTCATTCGACCAGTTGCGGATCGCCGTTGCGGGTGTCCAGACCGATCCCGGCAAGCCGACCGATCCCGATACGCTGGCGCTGGCATGGGCCGTCGCGCACGGCGTGGCGTCGCTGATCAGCGACGGCATGTGGAAGAAGAACGATCCGCGGGTCGCTGCGGCGCTGCGGCTGTCGTTCAAGGGCATCGCGCCGGGGAAGTAAACTGCCGCCCGACTTGCGGCAAAGCCAGCTCTAGAACCATATCTGCATGGGCAGTCCGCTGGAATCTCGCGGAGCATCCTCTTCGGGCAGACGAGCCGAGAAATCTCTCGCCGCAATCGCGCAGGCACAGGCATCGAGGACATCGTCCGCTTTCGCACCCTGGCCGATGCGGGTCTCATTCAGCCAGGTGTCGATCATCGCAAAACCGTCACGCTTGAGCAGCACGCGGCGCAGCTCCGCGCCTCGCTCTGATTTCTTCGACTCCAGTGGTTTGCCATCGTTGAGCCGCAGGAACACGAGTTCGGGATGCACCTCGCGAACCTCCAGAGACGGGTTCGTCTGAACGAAGGCATCGACCTCCATGATCTTCGGGCCGAGATGCCAGAGCTGCCGGGACACGCGCGGTTGCCCACGCCGCTGCGCTTCAACGTTGGCCTTGTCGGGGTCGGTGAACTCCTGCCAAAGCCACCGGCGCGCGCCGGTGAAAACGCGCGACGAATGCGGCCTGAGCTTTTCGCGCGCCTTCAGATCGCAGTCGCGAACGACGTTCTCCGTCATGCCGATGGGAATATCGATGCCGGCGCGGTCAAAGCCGAGCGCAACAATCTCACGCACATGCTCAATGAAATGAATCGTGCGCCGCGCGCCATCGATGCGGACGGCGACCCAGCCGTTTCTGAATCCATCAAGCCCGAGGGCGATCATGCATCGCCATCGATCCTTGAGGCTTTGGCACGCTGCGCCGCCCACATGTTATCGATGAGGTTGGGATAGCGCCGCCCCGCCTTCGCCGCGCGTTCGCGCGCCAGTTCACGCAATTCCGGGGAGAGCTTCGACGACTTGCCGCCGCCGCTTTTCCGCGGGCTCGGCTTCTTCCACGGCGGCTTGCTGGATTTGGCTGGCACGGTCAAATCTTACCCCAGATTCAACTCCTTGAAGAAGTCGTTGCCCTTGTCATCCATAATGATGAAGGCCGGGAAGTTCTCGACCTCGATGCGCCAGATCGCTTCCATGCCGAGTTCTGGATATTCCACCACCTCGACCTTCTTGATGCAATGCTCGGCGAGGTTCGCCGCCGAACCGCCGATCGAGCCGAGATAGAAGCCGCCGTACTTCTTGCAGGCGTCGCGCACCGCCGCCGAGCGGTTGCCCTTCGCCAGCATCACCATCGAGCCGCCCGCGGCCTGGAACTGATCCACGAACGAATCCATGCGTCCCGCCGTGGTCGGACCGAACGAGCCGGAGGCGTAACCTTCCGGTGTCTTCGCGGGACCGGCGTAATAGATCGGATGGTTCTTGAAGTAGTCCGGCAGCGGCTCGCCCTTCTCGAGGCGCTCGCGCAGCTTGGCATGCGCAGAGTCGCGCGCCACGATCATGGTGCCGGTGAGTGAGAGCCGCGTCTTGGTCGGATACTTCGTCAGCGTGGCGAGAATATCCTTCATCGGCTGGTTGAGATCGATCTGCACCACCTCGCCGCCGAGTTTGGCCTCCACCTCGGGCAGATACTTCGCCGGATTGTGTTCGAGTTCCTCCAGATACACGCCGTCCCTGGTGATCTTGCCGAGCACCTGACGGTCCGCCGAGCACGACACGCCGAGACCAATGGGGAGCGACGCGCCGTGACGCGGCAGGCGGATCACGCGCACGTCGTGGCAGAAATACTTGCCGCCGAACTGCGCGCCAACGCCGAGCGACTGCGTCATCTTCAGGATTTCCTGCTCCATCTCCAGATCGCGGAACGCATTGCCGTCCGGCGAGCCGTGCGTCGGCAGTTCATCGAGATAGCGCGCGGAGGCGAGCTTCACCGTCTTCATGCAGAGTTCGGCCGAGGTGCCGCCGATGACGATGGCGAGGTGATACGGCGGACACGCGGCGGTGCCGAGCGTCAGCACCTTCTCCTTCAGGAAGGCGTGCAGGCGATCCTTGGTCAGCAGCGAGGGCGTCCCCTGAAACAGGAAGCTCTTGTTGGCAGAGCCGCCGCCCTTGGCCATGAACATGAACTTGTAGGCGTCATCGCCTTCCGCATAGATCTCGGTCTGCGCCGGCATGTTGTTGGCGGTGTTCTTCTCTTCGAACATCGACAGGGGTGCGACCTGCGAATAGCGCAGGTTGCGGCGCAGATACGCATCGCGCGCGCCCTCGGACAGAGCCGCCTCGTCGTCGCCCTCGGTGATGACGCGCGCGCCCTTCTTGCCCATGATGATCGCGGTGCCGGTGTCCTGGCACATCGGCAGGATGCCGCCGGCGGCGATGTTGGCGTTCTTCAAAAAGTCGAACGCGACGAACTTGTCGTTATCGCTGGCTTCCGGGTCGTCGAGGATCTTGCGGAGCTGCGCCAGATGGCCCGGCCGCAGGTAGTGGTTGATGTCGCCGAACGCAGCCTCGGAAAGCGCACGCAGCGCCTCGCGGGTCACCACCAGCATCTCCTTGCCCATCACCGTCTCGACCCGGACGCCCTCGGCCGTGATCTTCCGGTACGGCGTCTTGTCCGCGCCCAGCGGAAACAGCGGGGTGTGCTTGTAGGGCGGAACAGCTTTGGGCGCGGGCACAGGGATCGGGGCGTTCATGGAAGGTCTCGCGGGTTGGAAGGGCGAAAAGCGTTGGACTTTCAAGGGTCCTGCTCGCGCCTCATCTTAGGTTTGAACCGTTCTAATCGCTTTTCCGACAAAGGGAAGATGGCCAGAAGCGTTGCAGGGCGGCTGTGCGCGGCCTGAGGACGCGCTACGGTGCGGCCTTTCAGAATGGATTTCGATCAGGACTTTCAGACATGTCCCCCGCTACGCCGGTGATTGCCGATTCCCCCGCGCCCGAGCCCACATCCATGCCTGCCCCGCAAATGCTCGGGCTGCGCGCCGTTCTCATTATTCTGGCCCTGATCGAGGCCGGGCTCGGTCTCTCCGACGCGCCGACGCTGTTCGGCGACATGTCGCATATCGGCTCGGGCATCGGCGGCGGACTGGTCAAGGCCCACCTCGCGGCGCACCCGGTACTGGCGATTGCCGCCATCGTGTTCGCGGCCATGGGCCGCGTGCGGCACGCGATCGTCGCGCTCGGCACCATCATCATCATGGCGTGGCTGAGCGACATGCCGTCGGTCGTCGCGCACGGGCTCGCGTTCAGGAGCGCGTTCGGCGCGGTGGAAACCACCGCGAAGGTCATCGCCTTCCCGCTGATCGCCGCCTGCGCCATCGCCTATGCGGCGCATAACGAACATCTCGGTCGCGCGACATTCCTGGTCGCCGTGCCAACGCTGTTCAATCTCGTGCTGCTCGTCGGGTTCGCGATCGGCGTGATGATCTACGGGTTTTGAATTCTCACAACGACGCATGTTCTCCCTCCCCCTTGTGGGGAGGGTCGGCCAGGCGAAGCGAGGCCGGGGTGGGGGTACATCATTACGCTTGAAATCTTCGACGCTGAACGACACCCCCACCCGGCTTGCCGCGCACAAGTGCGCGACAAGCTACCCTCCCCACAAGGGGAAGGGATAAAGAGCGCCCCTTGCACTCACCCGTCCCGCACGCTTCAATGCCATGGGAGAAACCATGACAAAACGCACCTCGGTTTTTAGACATTCCGCCGTCGCGGCTGCGCTTGTTGCCGCCATGGCCGCGCTCGGCAGCACTCCTGCCCGCGCCGACCGCTGCGACGATCTCGCAAAAGATCTCGTCAACCAGATTCCCGGGCTCAAGATCGGCAAGACGGTCGCAGGCGTGATCTATCTCGAACACCCCGCCGTGACGCAGGCCTCCCTCGGCTGTTCGAGCCGCAACCGCACCAATGACGTGTTCGCCTCCACCGACAAGAAGAAGCCGGCGGAAGCCTATTACGATTTCCTCGGCACGGCGGCAGCGCTGGTGTTCACCATCCCCAAGCCTGACGCGGTCAAGGGCGCAAAGCGCTGCGTCAGCCGCACCAATATCATCCGCGGCTACAATATCGATTCACGCTACCGCAAGCTCGACGTCCACTGCACCGTCGCCAAGACCGGCGTGCGCATCACGATGTCGCGCGAGAAGGGTGTGTGAGGCGAACACGTCATTTGTCCTAAGCTTAGCTGTGGAGAGAATGTTGGATCAAAGGCCAAGAACAGCGAGACCTTGCAAGGCTCGAAGAACTCTCAATAGCAGGGAGCCCTACTCGCTTTAGCCCCACATGAATGCCTCAGCCCGTCATTCCGGGATGCGCCTCTTGGCGCAGGCCCGGAATCCAGATTAGCTTGCAATCTCGGGATAGAGATCAACCCATTCGCGATTGTTTTCCTCAATCAGCCGAATCTTCCACGCCCGCCGCCATTTCTTCAATTCCTTCTCGCGGGTGATCGCGGTCAGCGCGTCATCATGAACTTCAAACCAGACCAGCTTGTTCACGCCGTATCGCGTTGTAAAACCATCGACAGCTTTGGTTCGATGTTCGTATCCGCGCCGAACGATGTCGTTCGTGACGCCGAGATAGAGCGTCCCGTTCTTTTTGCTCGCGAGCAGGTAGACGTAATAGGCCATTGTGACCGCACGGCTATAGATTCCGGGCTCGCGCGAAGTCGCGCGCCCCGGAATGACAATCATAACTGCACCATCCTGCTCATAAATCTCCGCGTCGCCGGACTTGACAATTTCATTTTTAGGACTATATTCCTTCTCGTCCCGCCCCGTCATGAGGGGCGTTTCGCGATCGTCACGATACGCGGGGCGGGATGCGGTGGCCGCGTGCGGCGTCAGATCCGGCACATGAAAAGTGCGCCGGATGACGACAGCGCAGCTCGCGGACGGTTGAAGTCGTGTGGTCCTGGCGCCGCGATGCTGGCGTCGAACGGAGACATCGAGCCGTCGCTTCGTTCTCGAAGAAGGCGGAAGATCGTAGTTTCCAGAACGGTGGCGAAAGAGCCCGTCCACCGGGGAGAGCGCGAAACAGGCCGTTCCAACCATCGCGTGCGGAACGCCGGATGATTTCGGCGTGTTCGTGGTGACTATGCTCGTGTGCTTTCACTACTTTGCACACGGGGCTGCGGATGCGCTCGCGCATCCGGCGTTCCGCGCGCCCTCATCAGGGCGAAGCGATGAAAGAACTTCGGGCGCCCCCGCGCCGTCATAACAACAGGGGCGATGGCGCGTGGCTGTTGGTGGCGCGGGGTGTCTTTGGCGCGAACGGGGCAAGCCCCGCGCGCGCGAGCTGTTTGAAAACTGAATCCGGAGAAGATGGTGCGCGCGATCGCGCAACACGACCGATGTCGTCCCCGCGAAGGCGGGGACCCATAACCACTAAGCGTTATGATGACGAAGGAAAGAGTTGTCCCGCTCCCAATAACACGATGGTCCAGGGAGTATGGGTCCCCGCCTTCGCGGGGACGACCGGAGAAAGATTGCGGGGCCGACGAGAGAGCGTGCGCGGCCCGCCAAGAGGAACCGCGCTGTTCCCTCACCCGCGCTTACGCCCGCTTAACCACGCCAGCACCCCGATAAAACCGTCACATTCGCGCATGAACCGGATGGTAACGTCCCGCGACTAAGAAGCGGCCTAACCAAGAGACGCTTAAAGTCGCAGGGACGGACAATGCTGAGGGATATTCTGGTGACATCGGACGAGGAAGCGCAGCGTTTGCTCGCCGCGTTCAGGGCCATTCCCAACATGCAGGGACGCCTGAAGATCGTCGAACTGGCCGAGCGCATGGCGCGGGAGAAGTGCGCCGCACACATGCGCGACAGAACGCCCGCTCACCTGAGCCGCTGACCGCCCACCGGGCTGAGCGCGACGTCTCAACCAATCATGACGTCATCACCGGGCTTGACCCGGCTATCCATCCATCCTTGCAAAAGCATCACTCGAAGATGGATGGCCACGTCAGTCCCGTCCATGACACATCAGGGATGGAGCAACACGCCCTTCGCCGTTTCACGAAAAGGTGACGGCGCTCCAGCATAACAACGCCGCTCCAAGAGCATTACCTTTTTGTCACCGCGCATCACCCGGTTGATCGATCAACAACAGGAGTGGCCGCAATGTGTGACTATAGTCTGCACGCCGTCGCAAGCCGCCCCGCCAGGCTTGGCGAAAAGCTGGTGTCGACGAAATTTCCCATGACCGTAACCCGCGGCTTCACCGGCGAAGGTGAGCCGAATGTTGCGGTCTGCGTTCGCCCCGGCACCGAACTCGCGTTCGAACGCGAGGTGGAATACGACGGAGCGTTCTTCAGGAAGAAGGTTCGTCATACCGTGGCGCGGTTCCGGACCGTCGATCTCGACAACCCGAACCGTCATCATGACGCGCTGGAATTTCCCGACGGGCAGCTCGTGCTGCTGACCCAGCTCGATCCCGGTCAGCGCGCCACGGTCCTGCAACTCCCCGCAGTGCCTCTCCACCAAGCACAGCCGGAGGCAGCAGAGCCTGTCGCTGCACGCGTTGAGGATTTGATGATCCGCTAGGGACGGATTACGCCGCGACGCAGCTCTTCACATAGACACGGCGGGCTGCGCCGCGGAGCTTCTGGTCGATCGCCTGCTTCAGGCATTCGACCCGCGCCTGCGCCACGCACAGTTGCATGTGATCGCGGGCCTGATGGCGGCTGAGATGCTTCGCCGTCACCGCCTGGCGGCAGACTTCGCGCCTGCCGGTGCGCACCACCGGGGGCGATTTGCTGTCGGTCGGCACCGCGTAGGCGATCTTGGTGCCCTCGGGCTGCACGGATGCGACCGCGTTCGGCAGCGGATTTTGCGAGATGGCGATGTAGATCGCGCCCCCGAGCAGGGCTGCATAGATGGCGGGGGTGATGATGCGCATCGATCCTCCTGCTTCGCGATGTGTATGAAGCCGGAACAGACAGGGCGAATGCGACAGTATTGCGGCGAGATGGGTGATTCGGGAACCCTGATCGCGCGCGCCGCTGACGTTTCAGTCAAAATGGAACCTGCGACGCAATCGAAACCGCTGTACGACACCGGCGGCCAGCGCACCGCAGTCATCCTCACCGAAAGCCCGGTGCACCTGCGCAAGCGTCACGACCCCGAATCGGGACTGGCGCTGATCCGCATCGACGCTTGAAGACAATCAGGCTGCGATCGCCGGCTCGTCGTGGACCGCGACTTCAGCCATTCGCTGTTGCCGCGGAACCGGATCCTCCCTTATCTCGGACTTGAGGATCGCGATGGTGACAAACTGATAGTCACACGCATGGCATGACCACAGAAACGAAACGCGATTACGCTCCCGCTCGGACCAAAGCGGTGAAGCGATCGGCTGACCGCATTGAGCGCAAGGATGTTTGTTGAGAAGAAACCCGGACCCATAAGGCATGATACGCACCTCCCAGACCGCGGAAACTAAAGTCGCATGCACACCAATCGTCAAGCGCATTCGTCGTTGCGCCGCGCAACGCGATGCGTCAGCACTTCGGACATGTTTCGCGATGAAATTATTCACGCCGTTTCGCTGCGGCAGATGCACGACAGCGCGATGACACCCGTTACTTTGACGGCTCCACTGCATATTGCGCGTCGGTCACGTGCTCAAGCCATGTCGCGAAGCTGCCGTTCTCGGATTCCTGCATCGCCAGGTGAGTCATCAGGCTTGTCGGCGCGGCGCCATGCCAATGTTTTTCACCCGGCGGAATCCACACCACGTCGCCGGGGTGAATCTCAAGCACCGGCCCCCCCTCCGTCTGCACGCGGCCGGTGCCGGACAGCACGTAAAGAGTCTGACCGACGGGATGGGTGTGCCACGCCGTACGCGCACCGGGCTCGAAGGTTACGCGCGTCGCATTGAGCCGTCCCGGCGCAGGCGTGTCGATCACAGGATCCTGCCATACCGTGCCGGTGAAATAGGACGCAGGCGCGCGCTTGGTCGGCACGGAGCCGGATGGTGTGATCTTCATGAGAAAACTCCGGAGTGAGGGATCGCCGGGACCGGCATCGAAACAGACGCTCAGTCTACGCGGCAATCCGGCAATCGGGGAGTTCTTATTTCAGCGTTGCGATGACGGCTCGTCATGCGTCTCTTGCGGATAGCGTATGCCGCGCAATTGCAATTCACGCTGGATACGGCGCGTCTTGGATCTGGCCAGCGCTTCGACCATGCGATGCAGAACGAAGTCCACGAGATTCACAGCGCGCCGCCCATGGACGCGCAGCCGCTTCACATAAACCGAGCCGGAGTGATGAACGATCGGCGGCGGATTGCGGCTGATCAGATAAGCGCGATAATCATCCTCGGCATAGAAGTTGCGATTGTCGTCGCCGGTAAACAAAGCGGCCATGGCCATCTCCCAAATCGCCACGACGCAGATGCGGAGTGACAACCGGAAGATGATCTGTGGGCCATAGGAATTCGAGAGGGCCGGGCTGCCTTCGATATAGGAGCGATATAAAACCGATGCGCCGCGCTCTAAGGCCTATTTCGGAAGCTTGGAAGCGATAATGTCGAGTTTCATGATCTGCGGAGCCTTGGCGAACAGATCGCCCGCCTTCACTTTTTCCATCAACGCCGCGGCCACCTTGCCGTTGAGATGGGCGTCACGGCCGGCTTCGTCGTTGAATGTATCGAAGATCGCGAACGACGACGGACCTTCCTGGATTGCAAACCAGGAGATCGTGCCGGGTTCGGCATCGACCAACGGCAGGGCCGATTTCAGAAACGCGGCGACATCCTTTTCCTTACCCGGCTTTGCTTCAAGCGGAACGTAAAGCGCGAATTTCGTCATAGGTCTGCTCCCTGATTGAGTACCTTCGCTACCGCGCTACTATTAGCAGGGAAGCCGCAACAGGATTTGCCATTGCAGATCAAATTGATTTGTTATGGCGTCAGGGAATATTCCGTCCTACGTGTCGAGTGCCTTGTAATGGCGGAAAATGCCGTCCTCGTTGAAGGGAATGCGCCGGTCGCTTGCGAGATAGGCCTTGATGTTCGGCCGCGCTGCAATCCGGTCGCGCAGCTCGATTACGCGCGGCACCTTGCGCTCGAAGCGCTTCATGCTGTTCGGGAACGCATAGCGCAGCCCCTCGACGATCTGGAACAGCGACAGATCAGCGTAGCAAAGCCTGCGGCCATTGAGATACGGCCCGCCGCTGGCGCCGATCAGCCGCTCGAAATAGCCGAGAAACTTCGGCACACGATCACTCCAGAATTCGCCGGTGCGCGTCTTGGCGGCGGGGCGCTGATCTTCGTAATAAAGCGTCGGCCCGAGCGGATGATGGGTGTCATGAACTTCAACCACGAGATCCGCGATGGTCAGTTGAAGCTGATGCACCCATAGGCGCTGCGCCTCGGCTTTCGGCGCGAGCCCGTGACGCGCGCCGAGATAGAGCAGGATATTCGCGGTCTGTCCGATCACCAGCTTGCCGGCCCTCAGAAACGGCGGCGCGAACGGCGGCTTCGCTCCGCGCTTCATCATGGCCATCATCCTGCTGTCGCCGCCCCTGCCCCGCGCGACATCGATGTAATCCGCGCCCGCGTCTTCCAGCGCGAGCCGGACGTATTCGCCGCGGCCCTGAATGGTCGGCCAGTAATAGAGTTCGTACCGCATGGGGAATCCCTTGATGGTCCGGCGATGGTAACACCCGGCACGGCCGGATGTTCAGAAGGATCGCTTTCCAGCCACCAAACAAAAAGGCGCCGCGCGAGCGCGACGCCTTTCTCATTATCTTTGAGCGATCCGGCGGGATCAGGTCGCCTGGATGGCCGAGAGTTCCCACTGGCTGCCGGGGCGGCGCACGAACGTCCAGACGTCGGTGACCTCCTGCGGCGCATCGCTGCCCTCGACGATCTTGCCGGTGGCACGCTCGATGGTCTTGTCGATCAGGCCGTAACGCAGCGCGACAGTTGCGTAATCGGTGGTGCCTTCGCGCCAGGCTTCCGCAAGGTCACCCTGCAGCAGCTTGACGTCGGACACCTTGTTGATCACGCCACGGTTCTTGTTCGCGGTGAGATCTTCGGTGAAGTACGAGACCATTTCCGGCGTCGCCAGCGTGTGCAGCTTGCCGATGTCCTCGTTCGACCACGCGGTCTGAACTTCGCCGAGCAGACGCTCGAACGCATCGTAGTCGTCCGGCTTGATCTCAAGCGGCGCGTCGTTCGAACCGCCGCCCAGACCGAAGCCGAAGCCGGATCGCGCGTTGGCCATCGGTCCCTGATCCGGCTGCGGAGCCTGACCGGGCGCAGCCGATGCGTGGGCGTAGGCCGGCGCGTTGCGGCGCTTCCACCACGACATCGCAAGACGAACCACGAGGTAGATCAGGCCGATCTGGAGAATCAGGCCGATGATCGACGACAGGCCGCCGAGGCCGCTGAACAATCCGCCGCCGAACAGCATGCCGAGCAGGCCGGCGCCGAGGAAGCCCGCGGCAAGACCGCCGAGCATGCCCATGCCGGGACGGTTGAAGAAGCCGCCGCCTGCGGGCGCCGCTGCCGGTGCCTTCGCGCCGGGCTGGGTGATGGTGCGGTTAAGCGGCTGCGCAGCGTTGGGCGCAGTCGGAGTTGATGGCGGCGCGGAGAATGTGCGCGAACCGCGGCTGCCGCCGCTGCTCGGGCGGGCATCCACCGACGATGAAATGGTGACTGCCAGCGGCATGGCGACGGCCATGACCACAGCAAGTGTTTTGATGACTGAGCGCAAGCGCTGCGACGAAATCATGTCTGTTCCCTCTCGGCCCTCAAGGGGCATTGATCCCCGGCAAAGGGGACCCGCAATACATGGGGAGCGTCGCGAGATAAGGGAAGCGGATAGGCAGGACAGGGCCTGCGGCCCTCAGTCGCGGGGGCGTGGTCGAATCAGGCCCGGATTATGACGGAGCTGTCATGGTTTCCTTCACCGAAGCCACAAGTTGGCTCAGCGTGAAGGGTTTCGGCAGGAAGTTGAACTGCTGGCCTTCCGGCAGGCTCTTCTCGAAGGCATCTTCCGCATAACCCGATACGAAGATGATCCGCAGGTCCGGATTTCGCTTGCGCATCTCGGTCAGCATGGTGGGACCGTCCATTTCCGGCATCACCACGTCGGACACAACGAGATCGACCGCGCCTTCCTCGCGCTCCAAGGCTTCCAGGGCATCCAGACCGTTCTCCGCCTCGATGACCGTGTAACCGCGCGAGCGAAGACCGCGCGCGTTGAGCGAGCGCAAACCGTCCTCGTCCTCGACCAGAAGGATGGTTCCGTGCCCTGTCAGATCCGGCGCGCGGGTTGGAGCTGGTGCCTGCGCCACCGCGCTGGCGGCCGCCGGAGCTTCCTGAACGGTTTCGACTTCCGGGAAATGCCGCGGCAGGAAAATCCGGAACACGGTGCCGCGTCCTTCGACCGAGTCGACATAAATAAAGCCGCCGGTCTGCTTGACGATGCCGTAGACCGTGGAGAGACCGAGCCCGGTCCCCTTCCCGACTTCCTTGGTCGAGAAGAACGGCTCGAAGATCTTGTCGACGATGTCCGCTGGAATGCCGCTGCCGGTGTCGGTGACCTCGACCAGAACATAGTCCGCCGCCGGCATGCCCTTGTATTCGCCGCGCTCGGCATCCTTCGCCGATACATTGGCAGTGCGGATCGTCAGCTTGCCGCCTTCAGGCATCGCGTCGCGCGCATTCACCGCCAGATTGACGATCACCTGCTCGAACTGGGACAGGTCGGCCTTCACCGGCCACAGGTCGCGGCCGTAGACGAATTCGGGCTTCACCTTCTCGCCGAGCAGGCGCTTCAGCAGCACGTTGATGTCGGAGAGCACATCGCCGATGTCGAGCACCTGCGGACGCAGCGTCTGCTTGCGCGAGAACGCCAGCAATTGCCGGACCAGCGCCGCCGCGCGGTTGGCATTCTGCTTGATCTGCATGATGTCCTGGAACGACGGATCGGTCGGCTTGTGCGCGTTCAGCAGGAAGTCGTTCGCCATCATGATGGCGGAGAGCACGTTGTTGAAGTCGTGAGCGATGCCGCCGGCGAGCTGACCCACCGCCTGCATTTTCTGCGACTGCGCGAAGCTGTTCTCCAGCGTGCGCTTTTCGGTGGTGTCGAGCAGATAGACGATCGCGGCTTCCGCATCGCGCGCGTCGTGCTCGACGGAGGTGACGAAGAACTGGCCCCAGCGCTCCTTGGTGCTATCCAGCATCGCCTCGACGGGCGGAATATCGCCCTGCCCGTCGGCGGCCTTGTTGATCGCGGCAACCAGTTCGCCGCGCTCGCGCTCGTGCACCACCGCGAAGATCGATTTGCTGCCGGTGCCGGCCGGTGACAGGCTCTGGGTGAGCTTTGCGAACCGCGCATTGGCGCGCACGATGTTGCCCGCCTTGTCGACGGTGGCGATCGCCATCGGCGTATGATCGAAGAAGCGCATGAAACGCACTTCCGCCGCGCGCTGCGGATCGGAATGATCGTCGCGCGCGCGATTGATGACCAGCGTACGCGACGCACCGGGCGTGCCGTCGGCGCCGAACGCCAGCTTGTGATAGAGCCGCACCGGCATGGTCTTGCCGTTGCGCATCCGCAGGTCGAGATCGAACACCTCGGTCTTCACCTCGCCCGGCTCCGGGGTGATCGAAGTCAGAAGCGACGCGCCGTCCCCGGACATGATGTCGGCGACCTTCAGGCCGCCGGACCCGATTTCCGCGAGATCGTAATCCAGCCAGTTGGCGAGCGTCGCGTTGACGTAGACCAGTTCGCCCTTGGCGTTGACGGAGAAGAAGCCGCAGGGCGCATGATCGAGATACTCGATGGCGTGCTGCAATTCCTGGAAGACGTCTTCCTGGCGCTCGCGGTCGCGGGTGATGTCGGCCACCGACCACACCGCGAATTTTGCCTGCCGCTTGTCGGTGCCCAGCGGACGAACGCGCATGCGCAGCCAACGGCCATGGGCGCTGTCGACACCTGCAACGCGGACCTCCTCCTGCTGTCGCTTGCCCTCACGCGCGGCCTTGAGCAGGCGAAACACCGCTTCGGAGACGTCGGGATTGCCAATGAAGACCCGCTCGACCGGCCGCACATCGTTCGGACCGGATGCGCCGGTCAGCGCGAGATAGGCCGTATTGGCGTAAACGACATGACCGCGCGGATCGGTCACCGCCAGCCCGTCGAACGCATGATCGGCGATCGGCCGCGTGATCGGGTCTTCCGCGAGGCGATCGGCGAACCGCACGATCCCGGCGGCAAAGGCGAACAGCGTGAACAGCCCGACCATCGCCAGCAAAGCCAGCAGTACCAGGATATAAGGCTGGGCCTGGGTGCGGCCCAGGGTCATAAAGGCTACAGCCGCGGCAATGATCGCACCCGCCACCAGCAGCACAAGAAAGATGCTTCCGCTTCGCCGGGCCGGCTCATGCACGGCGGCGAAAGAGGGACGAAGTTCGTTGCCCGTATCGGTTGTCATCTCAGCCTGTTCGCGCGTAGTCCGCAAAAGACGCGCAAGTCATTGTAGTTCGCAGTCGACCGGCCTCTGAGTGCCTGAATCGGGCCTTCTAATGCAAGGCACATTACGTCCGTGCTCCTGCCCGCGCCAGACCCGGTTCCGCAAGGTCAACAAGCGATTAGCCAAGGCCGGAAATCCTGCGCTTCAGCTTCATCACGTAGCCGATCACCTCGGCGACCGCATGGTAGTGCTCGACCGGAATTTCGTCGTCGATATCGACGGTTGCGTGCAGTGCGCGGGCCAGCGGCACGTTCTCGACAATGGGGATATCGTTGGCCGTCGCGATCTCCCTGATCTTCAGCGCCAGCGCGTCGACACCCTTGGCGACGCAGACCGGCGCCGCCATGCCGCGATCGTATTTCAGCGCGACCGCATAGTGGGTCGGGTTGGTGATGATCACCGATGCCGTAGGTACCGCCGCCATCATGCGCTTTTTTGCACGCGCATGGCGAAGCTGCCGGATGCGTCCCTTGATGTGCGGGTCGCCTTCAGACTGCTTGTATTCCTCCTTGATCTCCTCCAACGACATCTTCTGCCGCTCGAACCACTGCCGGTACTGGAACAGGTAGTCGAGCGCCGCCACCAGCGCGAGCGCTGCGACCACCGTGCCCATCAACTGAACCGAGATGGTCTTGGTGACGTTCAGGATCGACATCGGGTCGAACCGGATCATCGCATCAACCCGGTGACGCTCGGGCCATAATACGAGGAACATCACGACGCCGAGCAGAACGACCTTGAAGATGCCCTTGAGAAAGTTCGCACCCGCCTGCTTGCCGAACAGCCGCTGGAAGCCCGCCATGGGCGAGATCTTGCTGAATTTCGGGCTGAGCGGCTCTGTCGAGAACACCAGCCGGTGCTGGATCAGATTGCTGCCGACGCCCGCGATCAAGAGCAGCAGCAGCGGCACGCCGAGAACGCCGATCAGCATCAGTTCGATCTGGCTGAGCAACGACAGCAGGCCGGGACCGTCGACGCGGATCTGATGCATGTTCATCAGCAGGTTGCGCATCGGCACCTCGATGCCCTTGCTGATCGATCCGGAGAACGACGACAGCAGCAGCGTCGAGGCAGCGATCACGAACCAGGTATTGACCTCCTGGCTCTTGGCGACATCGCCCTTTTCCAACGCATCGTCGAGACGTTTTTGCGTCGGGTCCTGTGTTTTTGATTCCTTGTCCTCGTCTGACATGCCCTGCCCTCAGCGCCGCGGCGCGAGTTCGTGGAGGACACCGCCGAAGTAGTCGAGGTAAGTTCCCATCATGGTGGCGATGATCGCCGCCAGGATCAGGAAGCCGCCGAGAATCGAAAGCGGCACGCCGACAAAGAACACCTGCATCTGCGGCATCAGGCGCGCCAGCACGCCGAGGCCGAGGTTGAAGACCAGACCGAACACGATGAACGGCGCTGACAACTGGATGCCGATCTTGAAAGCCGTCGCGAAGGCCTTGGTCGCCAGCGCCGCGACGTCGCCGCTCGACATCAGTTCGCCCGGCGAGAATGCGTTGTAGCTCTCGCTCAGCGCCGCGATCACCAGATGATGCATGTCGGTCGCGAACAGCAGCGTCAGCCCGAGCATGGTCAGGAAGTTGCCGATCAGCGCACCTTGCTGGCCCTGCGTGGGGTCGATCGTGGTCACGAAACCGAGGCCGAGTTGCTGGGCGATGACCGAACCGGCCACGGCCAGTGCGGAGAGCGTGACGCGCGCGGTAGCGCCGAGCACCACGCCGATGATGATTTCCTGAACCATCAGCACCAGCAGCGGCGCGATGGAGGTCATGCTGACGGTATAGGCATTGCGATGCAGCGGCAGGAGAATGAGCGTGAGCGCCAGCGCGATGCCAAGGCGGACCCGGACAGGAATATTGGCTTCGCCAAATCCGGGCAGCAGCATCACCATGGCGCCGATGCGGGCGAACACCAGCATGAAGGCCGCGGCAAGTGCCGGAAGCAGCGAGATGTCGATACGCATGGAAGACCTGCTCCGAGAAGACCTGCCCCGCCCCTGAACGACGTGTCCCTGAACAAGTCCCCGATCATGCGCTAGCCGCCGATGATTCGCGACGATATCCGCAGCATCTGGCTGTTCAGCGCGTCCGCCATGAACGGCAACGCCAGAACAAGTGTGACGAAGATTGCGAGAATCTTCGGCACGAACACCAGCGTCTGCTCCTGAATCTGCGTCAGCGCCTGCACCAGCGAGATCGCGACGCCGACCACGAGGCCGACGATCAAAAGCGGCGACGACACCTTCACGATGGTCCAGATCGCATCGCGCGAGACGTCGAGAACTTCAGCACCTGTCATTTCAATCCCCCGCCCGCAGGCATTTCAAAAGCCAGAATCAGATCGGCATCCGCATGATATCTTCGTAGGACTGGATCACCCGGTCGCGCACCGACACCAGCGTCGACACCGCGACGTCGGTTTCGGCTACCGCCGTCACGACATCCATGACGTTGGCCTTGCCCTGCGCCATCGCGATGGTCTGCGCGTCGGACTTGCGCCCCGCATCCATCACGCTGCCGAGGCTTTCCTTGAGCAGCGCGCCGAACGACACCCCGCCGGTGTCACCAACCTTGGCGCCGCCAGCGGCTCCGCCGGCTGACTCCATGATTTTCGCAAGGCTTGCATAGGCATTGGCAGCGACTGTTGGCGAAGCCATGAGTTGATTCCCTTTTGTCAGGCCTTGAGAATGTCGAGGGTGCGCTGGATCATGCGGCGCGTGGCGGAGATGATGTTGAGGTTGGCTTCATAGGATCGCTGCGCTTCGCGCATGTCGGTCATTTCGACCAGCGAGTTCACGTTAGGGTATTTGACGTTGCCGTTGGCATCCGCCGCCGGATTGCCCGGCTCGTGCTTGATGCGGAATTCCGAATTGTCCGGCTTGATCTTCCCCAGCGTCACGACGCGCGAATCGAGCGTGCGGTCGAGTTCGGAGGAGAACGTCGGCACCTTGCGGCGATACGGATCGCCGCCCGCGGTCTTTGCGGTCGAATCTGCGTTGGCGATGTTTTCCGAAATCACCCGCATCCGGCCCGCCTGCGCGCGCAGACCGGACGTCGCGATGCTCATGGACCTGAGAAAATCGTTGCCGTCGCTCATGCTTTGGCTCTCCTAGGCGGGGTCATGCGCGTTACCGCTTTCCGATGGCGGTCTTCAGAAGCCCGAGGCTGCGAGTGTAGAGCGCGGTCACTGCCGCGTAGTCGCCCTGGTTGGCGGAGACTTTCAGCATCTCGTCCTCGAGATTGACGGCATTGCCCGCGGGCCGCGTCGCGTAGCCGCCGCGGTTGCTTGAGCTGAAATTCTCGCTGACGCCGGTCGCCTGGATGTGCCCGGCGCTGGTGCGCGCCATGGACAGCGACGGCATCGCGCCAGTCACCGGGCCCGCGCCGCTGCTGTCGAACTTGGGTTCCACCAGGTCGCGCGGCTTGAAATTCGGCGTGTCGGAATTTGAGACGTTGTCCGCAAGCACCCGCTGCCGCTCCTGATGCCACTGCATCTTGGTGCGAAGCGCGGACAACATCGGAAGATCGGTGATCGCCATCGGCCAGCCCTCAGCCCGAAGCGCAGCGCCTCAGGTAGGCAGAATTTGCCGTGTGTATGGTTAATAAGGAGTTAAGAACCGGCCGGACCCAATTTCGCCATGAATGGCCTTCAACGGACAAGTCATTGAAGTACCGGCAGAAGAACTATTTCGGCCCGCCGCGCTTTAATAGGGTACTGATCCGCCGGCGGCAGCATTTGCCGTCAAGAATTAACCGGTAGCGCGCACTTAGCACTCAATTCGTCCCAAACTGCTTGTTTCGCGGCCAGTGACCTGCGAATCTGGCATAGATGCGAGTGTTGTTTGACGGGGACAGGACATGCCGCAAACGCTTTGGTTCTTCATCGCCTTCGTCATCGTTCTTGCGTTGATCGGAGTGGCCGCCTGGCTGGTTCGCCGGTTTGGCGGAAGCAGTCTCGGCGGTTCCGGAGCCAGCCGGGGACGCATGCCCCGGCTCGCCGTGATCGACGCCGCGGCGGTCGATGGCCGCCGCAGGCTGGTGCTGGTCCGGCGCGACAACGTCGAGCACCTGTTGATGATTGGCGGCCCCGCCGATCTCGTGGTCGAACCCAACATCGTGCGCAGCATGCCGCAGCGCGACCAGGCAGCGCCGCGCGGGCCTGTGGGAACCGAGCTTCCGCCACGTCTGGCGCCTGATGCCGGTTGGTCCGACGGCGAAGCCCCCCATGCCGACATATTTGAACATCGCGAGCCCCTCGCGCCTGAACCGCCGCCGCGCCCGCTGCGCGCGCCCCATTTCGACGATACCCGCCGCCCTGCGGCGCCGCTGCCTGAACGTCACAGCCCCGATGTGATGCCGAGCTTCACGCCGGAACCGATGATCCGTCCGGAGCCCTCGCTGCGGCCCGAACCGATGCTGCGTTCGGAGCCTCGCGCAATCCCGCGAAGCGAGCGCAGCGAACCGTTGCCGCCGCGCTTGCCGCGCTCGGGCGACGCTCCGAAAGCGCCGCCGCTGCCGCCGCGTCCGCCGGCGCGTCCCGCCGCCGATCCTTCGCTGTCATCGGCCGATCAGAATCTTGCCGATATGGCGCAGCGGCTCGAAGCCGCCCTGCGCCGCCCCGGCGGCGAACCGCGCCTTGATACCGCGCCGTCGATCGGCCCGGTCGAGCGGCCGGGCGCGCCACCGGTTGCTCCCGAACCGATGGGCAACCGGCCGGCGCCCCGTTCCGAAGGCGCTCCGCGTCCGCCAGTACCGCCGGCGCCTCCGCCGCCGCCCACTCCGAAGGCTGCGTTCGAGAATCTCGAAGACGAGATGGCCAATCTCCTCGGCCGTCCAAAGCCTCCCGCGTGAGATCCTCGACATCACCGCGTAGAGTTTTATTTTTTGCCAGTCTTGTCGCCGCCGCCGGGTTCCTGATCGAACCCGCGAGCGCGCAGGATATCAGCATCAATCTGGGTCAGGGCAACGGCGGCGTCACCGAACGCGCGATCCAGTTGATCGCGCTGCTGACGGTGCTGTCGATCGCGCCGTCGATCCTGGTGATGATGACGTCGTTCACCCGCATCGTGGTGGTGCTGTCGCTGCTGCGCACGGCGCTGGGCACCGCCACCGCGCCGCCGAACTCGGTCATCATCGCGCTGGCGCTGTTCCTGACCGGTTTCGTGATGGGGCCGGTGCTGCAAAAGGCCTACGACGACGGCATCAAGCCGCTGGTCGCCAACCAGATCACCGTCGAGCAGGCGTTCGAGCGCGGCACCGTGCCGCTGCGCAGCTTCATGCAGAAGAATGTGCGCGAGAAGGATCTCAAGCTGTTCATGGATCTGTCGGGCGAACCGCCGGCCGCGTCGCCGGAGCAGATGTCGCTGCGTATCCTTGTCCCCGCCTTCATGATCTCCGAACTGAAGCGCGCGTTCGAGATCGGCTTCCTGCTGTTTCTGCCATTCCTGATTATCGATCTCGTCGTCGCATCGGTCCTGATGTCGATGGGCATGATGATGCTGCCGCCAGTGGTGGTGTCGCTGCCGTTCAAGCTGATTTTCTTCGTGCTGGTGGACGGCTGGTCGCTGGTGGCCGGCAGCCTCGTGCAAAGCTACGGCGGCGGGTGATGTCAGCGCGCCCACTTACGTCATTGCGAGGAGCGCAGCGACGAATCAATCCAGCTTTTGTTCTTGGGATTTGTTCCTGGGAAGAGTGGATTGCTTCGCTACGCTCGCAATGACGAGGTAGCAATCAACGTGCGGACTTCACCCGCTTCAATCCAATAATCTCGGGCAGACTGCCCGTCGGATTCGGATCGGCCTTGATTTCCGGCGGCAGCTTGGCACGGGCCATGGCGTCGGGAAAACGGGCCTTCATCTCGCGCAGGAAGCCATCGAGCGTGTCGATGGTCGCCGCCATTTTCGCAATCCGGGCAAAGTCGGCGCTGTTCGCCGTCGCCGGCTGCGACGCCACGTCGAAGGCCGCGCGGTCGCCGCCGTCCATCTTCGGACTGTACTTCTCGCGGAACCGGGCAAGGCCGATGGCATCCTCCGCCAGCGCATATCCGATCACGGCGCGAATGACATCGCTCTTCTCGGTGGGCGACAGCGGCTGGAAATCGCGCCAGCGATCGCCATAGAGCAGTTCGATCTGTTCGGCGGATTCGCGCCAGCGCCGCGACGCCCAGTAGATATCCGACCGCAGCCGGACCGCTTCACGGCCGCCGACGTTCGAGATGATGTCGAGCGCCAGATCGTGTCGGCCGATGTCGCTCTGCGCCCGCGCCTCGAGCAGCAGGCGCTGCTGGCGAATCTCGCCGGCCAGATCGGCGATTCGCGTGGTGCGCAGCGCGGTAATGGCGCGCTCGGGCTTGCGGTTCATCAGGTAGACCATCGCCAGCCGTGAGGCGACCTGCGCGCGGGCCGAACCTTCAAGCCGGTGATCGATCTGGTATTGCAGCAGTTCGCCCGCCTGCTCCAGCAGATCGACCGCGACAAGACGATCCGCCAGACGCCGGATCATCTCGTCACCGCGGCGGCCGATCGGCGTCAGATCGCGAAACTCGTAGAACATCGCAAGGGCTTCGACAGGCGGAAGGTCGTCCCCCCTGGCGCCGTTGTAGATCTGTTCGAACATGGCCGACGCTTCGTCCTGCATCTTCCGCGACGCTTCGGAGTTCGGTTGCAGCGTGGTCGCCGTGCGCACGGCGCTGAAGGCCTCCTGATAGCGCCCCTTGGCCGCGTAGAGCCGGCTCAGCATTTCCAGCGTCTTCACCTCGATGGAATCGCCGCGCCAGGTGACCGAAATGGCTTCAAGGTCGCGAAGCGCGTCATCATCGCTGATCTCGCTACGCTTCTGGCGCAGTGCGATCTGGCGGACCTGTGCCTCGACCGCGGACGGCCGATCGGCTGATCCTGCGGCCGCCTGGAACGCAGCCAGCGCATCCTGATCGCGGCTAAGCGCTTCGGCGAGCCGCCCGCGCAGCAGAGCGATCGCCGCGGTCTGCTCGGGACCGACTCCCACAACATCCAGATCGTTACTCCGCACCCCTGCGCCCGGATAATCCCTCACCTCCAGCGACGCGCGAAACGCATCGGCAATCACGATCCGTTGCAGATCGAGCGGCAGCGCCGTGATGGCGAACTCGACGTTCTTGAACTTCTCGCGCGCCTCGGCCCATTTTTCCTGCCGCGCCAGCGCGAGCGCCTTCCAGAGCTGGGAATCGACATTCGCCGTCACCAAGGGATTGTTGAGGTCGGCCATCGCAAGTGCAGGACGACCCGCCAGCGTGCTGGCGACCGCGTGAACGGTCAGTGACGGCGCGTCTTCCTCGCCCGGTTTGATCTCGGAAAACGCCAGGTCGAGAACGCCCTTTGCTTCGGGATACATCCCGCGCGCGAGATAGAACCGCGCCAGATCGACATGGACCGGCAAGCGCGCCGTTCCGGTTGCCTGCGCGGCCTTGGTCAGCAATTTGTTGCGCGTCGGGATGAACTCGGCGTTCTGATAGTCGCGCCATTCGGTGACATCGAAGACCGGGCGGATCAGCGACGCGGCGCGCTCCGGCGCGGATGTCGCGGTCGATAGCGTCAATCCTCCGGGCCGGGTCAGGGTCAGGGTGTCGGAGGATATGCCCGCAGTGATGTCGTCGGACTTCTGCTGGATGACGACGCCGTGGATCGATTCCAGCAGCGAGAATTCAACGAAGTCCTGGCGCTTGATGAAGCCGCGCGCCGGCGCACCGGCGGTCATCACCAGCAGGAGATCGCCGGCATCAGGATCGTTCAGGCGATGAAGCTGTCCGGGCTTCGCGAGGCTGACGCTGACGCTGGCGCGGCCCGGATCAGCCATGTTGCGCGTGGCGATCAGCGGCTGTTGCGGCGGCAGCGCCTTGTCGGCAAGCACGAGGGTCCATGCGCGCTCGTCTCCGATCAGGTTCGCGAGCTGCGGACGGTTCAGGCGGATCCGCAGCGCGCGGCCCTTCGGCAGATCGACCGGCTCCACGTCAGCGACAATCCATCCGCCGTCACGGCGGACGGCGCTGGTATCGATCACCTGATCGGTGTCGAACACCAGCCAGATCGAGTCCGAACGGCGAAACACCGCCGCGGCGGTGGGAGTGCTGAACGGAAATGTCAGACGGAGATCGTCACTGGTCAGTCTTGCCTCAACCGTCACCCCGGCTGCGGGTTTGGCCGTCGCGACTTCGGGCGGCGGTGCCTTCACGGCGGGCGGCGAAGCCACCGGCGGCACCTTCACCGGCGCGGGCGCTTCCGCGACCACAGCCGGAGTCGGCGCTGGCGCGGCGGGCTCCGGCTTTGCGATCACCGCCTCCGTCTTGGCCTCGGGCGATGGCGCAGGCGGCTTGGCGTCGACTGGCTTGACGTCCGGCTGTTTGACCTCGGGCGGCTTTATCTCGGACGGCTTGGCGTCCGGTTTCATCAGCCGCGCGATCTGTTCGGACGTCGGCTGCGCGAACTCGCTCGCCTTGTCACCGGGGACAGAGGATTTCGCCGGCGAAACGGTTTGCGGCTTCTGCGACGGCTCGAAAGCAACATCGACGACGTAGTTCTTGTCCTCGCGGAACGAATGAATATCCGCCTCGCCGACCAGCGCAATATCGACGCGCGACGCCTCGCCGTCGATCTTCTGATTGATCGAGGTGATGTTCGCCGGCATCGCAATCTTGGCGTCCGCGAGATCGAACACCAGCGGCGCTGTGAACGACAGCGTGAACTTTTCCGTTCCCAACGAGGATGACACATTCACGCCATCGGGCATCTCAAAGACAAACCGGACGAAGGTCGGCTGAACCGATGCCCGCACGCGAACCGGCGGGCGCTTCTTCGCCTCATCGGCGATCTTCTGCATCCGCAGCGCCCGTTCCGCTGCCAGCGCGCGCTCGGACAGTTCTTTCACGACCTCGGCCGGCAATGCCGGCGGAAGGCCGACCCATTTCTCGGGCAACAGATCGATGAACACGCGCTCGCCCGCGGTCATCACATTGACGCTGACTTTCTGCGTCAGCGCCATGCGGATCGCAGTCCCGTCAGGATCGCGGCGAACCGATCCGACATAGGCTGGCGCGGAATCCGCCAGGAGATCGATGGGAACATCGACGGAGTTCTTGAACTGAATGACCAGGATCGCGCCCGCGACAATGACCTCGGTCGGAACGTCTTCCTTGAACTTGAGAACCAGGCGCGCGTAGCCGGGCTGCGCCGTCAGCGTCGCCTCGCCTTTCACAGGATCAGCCGGAGCGGCTTCTGCAGTGATGGAAAGGCAGGACAACAGGACAGCCAGCGCAAACGCCGATGGCCGCAGGCCGCGACGAAGCCTGTCCGAGAAAGACCGGGCTTTCGAGCCGGACTTGCGGATGGGCTTGTATATGCCGGCGGCCTTGCAGGACATTCCCAACACGCCTCAGTTACGGCCTTGCGCTTGCGGCCTGCCCTCGATCTTGGGCAAGTCGTTCGCGGATGACATTTTATCTCCAGTCGCGCGGCGTGCCATTTCGACCGTCAGCCGCTCGGCGGCTTCCGGCTGCATCTGCCCCATGATGTCGGACATCTTGCGTGGCGCAATTTGCGAAGCGATCTCGAACAGCACCGACAGTTCAAGCCGGTCGAACACCTTTGCGGCGTCCTTCGGCTTCATGGACTCGTACATCGTCACGAGCCCCTTGAACCGTGCCGCCTCCACCTCGCTCTTTTGCTGCCCGGCAACGGACACCCGCGCCTCGGTCGCCTTCATCTCCTCGATCTTGCCTTCGATCCGCTTCTCGGCGGACTTCATCAGGCTTTCCCGGATCTCGATTTCGCGTGCGCGAGCTTCAATCTCCTGCCGCCGTGACTGAAGGCTTTCAAGAACCGCCCGTTCGGACGCCGTCACCGCGCGGTTCGGATCGGGATAGACCACCTTGCCATCCGGGATCGGCGCGGCTTCCGGAGCCGCCACCACCGGCTTCTCTTCCTTCTTCGCTGCGACCGAGCCGGTGATGTCCGCCGCATCGATCTTGCCCGGCGACGGGAAGTTGAACGTGTCCTGCGCCCATGACTTCGGCTTCGGTGTGTCGTTCAGGATGTATCCGCCGTCGAGAAGCAGGCCCGATACCTTGAGCACAACCAGACAACAGGTCGCGATCAGCAGTATCGGAATGATCCGGATATCGCGAAGAAGCGCTTTCATGCAGCCAGACCAGTGGCCTTTCGCCGTTCGGAGAACGCCTGGGCGGCGGCGAGCAGGGTCTTCGCATTCGACGGCTTGTGCGCCGCGGGTGCGTCGGCTTCCGCCGCGGTTTCCGGCTCAGGGGTGGAGGGCCGTGCCGCGAGCGCGATCTGCGTCAAACGGTTGAGGATCGCCTCGCCGGCCATCACCTGCTTGCTGAGCTTTGCTGACAGCGCAGTTCCAGCGTTCAGTTGCGCGCCGAGATTTTCGTCGCATTCGCGCACGGTCACCTTCAGGCCCCCGATCGCGCGTTCGGCGATTTCGGTTGCCGTAATCAGTTCGGCGATCATGCCGCGCATCGACTGCTCGTCGGCCCGGAGCCGCTTGAGCCGCCGGTTCAGCAGCATGCAATATCCGATCGTGAGCAGAAGCAGCACCGCGACCAGGCTCTCGATCACCAGTCCGAATGAGTGACTCATTGTGCCTCCATCAGTTTGGTTTGCTCGTCTTGCTTCTCGAACATCGCGTAAGTTGTGTGCGGCTTGCGCAGCGGCTTGGTGACGCGGATGGCGACACGGTCGCCGACGCGTCCCATCCGGCCCTCGCTGAGCGGCACGTCGCCGCAGCGGACGGTGACCAGCGCATCGGGACGAACGTTGAGCGGCAGGGTGTCGCCGACCTTCAGCATCATCAGTTGCTTCAGCGGGATGTTGGCTTCGTACAGCACGGCATCGACCGCGATTTCCGCCCGCGCGATCTCGGTGGCCAGATGGCCTTCCCAGATCGGATCACGGCCGAATTTTTCACCCATGAACATCTGCAACAGCACGTCGCGGATGGGTTCGATGGTGGCGTAAGGCAGCAGAAGCTCGATATTGCCGCCGCGGTCTTCCATGTCGATCCGCAGGCGGACCAGGATGGCGGCGTTGGCGGGCCGGCTGATGGCGGCAAAGCGGGGATTGGTCTCAAGCCGGTCGATGGTGAAGGTCACGGGCGAAAGCGGCCGGAACGCCTGCTCGGCATCCGCGAGCACGACTTCGACAAGGCGCTTGACGAGATTGGTTTCGATCGTGGTGTAGGGACGGCCTTCAATGCGCAGCGATGGCTGTCCGCGGCGGCCGCCGAGCAGCACGTCTATGATCGAATAGATCAGGCTCGAATCGACGGTGAACAGGCCGAAGTTCTCCCACTCCTCGGCCTTGAACACCGAGAGCACGCAGGGCAGCGGGATCGAATTGAGATAGTCGCCGAAGCGGACCGACGTGATGCGGTCCAGCGAGACTTCGACGTTGTCGGAGGTGAAATTGCGCAGGCTCGTCGTCATCAGCCGCACCAGGCGGTCGAACACGATTTCGAGCATCGGGAGGCGCTCGTACGACACCATCGCGGAATCGATGATGGCGCGAATGCCGGAGTTCTCGTCGATATTGAGTTCGCCGTCGCTGAAACCGAGCAGGTTGTCGATTTCTTCCTGCGACAGGACGCGCTCGCCACCGGCCTTGCCGATTTCAAGGTTGCGGCTGCCGTCGTCGACCATGGCGGCCCACTGCTCGGCCATGGTCTCGGTGAGCGTGTTGGCTTCCGCCTCAGCCGCAGCCGCGGCCGGGTCTTCAGAATCCAGCGCGCCTTCCCATTCGGCGGCTAGCGCATCCTGATCGACATCATTGTTATCGCCCGGAGACATGATTCAACTTCCGTCCGTCACTGAACGACGATTTCCTTGAACAGCACAGCGTTCACCTGACTGGGCGAGATCGCAGCGTTGACGCGGCGCGTCAGCTCTTCCTTCAGGCGAAACAGTCCGATCGATCCGTTGAGATCGGTCGGACGCAGTTCGCGCATATAGGTCTGAAACAGGTCCATCACGCGCGGCATGGTCGGCTGGATCTGCGCCACCAGCGGCTGATCCTTGACCTCGAGCACGACCTTGACCTTGAGATACTGAACCCGCTCGCCTGGCGCGTTCGCGAGATTGACCAGGACCTCGGGCACATCGAGGAACACCGGCGGCTTCGGCGGCGGAGCAGCCGCGTGCTCCTCCTTGCCGTGTCCGCCCATAAAGAAGAACCAGCCACCCCCGGCCAGCAGGAGCACCAGCACTGCGGCGCCGCCAATCATAATGAGTTTGCGTTTGCTCTTCGGAGCCGCGGTTTCCGCGCCCTCCTCGACCTGATCGTCGTCTGCCATTGCCCCCGCCCGCAGTCCTGGGATGGGCTCGATGCTGCCGAACTGGCTTTAAATGACGCGATACAAAGGCCGCCGGCGCGTGAGCGCCCTGTTTGAGCACCGTACGGACGCAATGGTTAACGAAATCTTTCTTTTGCTCTCCAGGTGGGAAAATTTTGCCGGGGCAACATGGTCAACAAGAGGTTATTGCCGACTCCCCGCGGCGCCAAAAAATCAATAACAAATTGAAATTACTTGTATTTTTGAGTTGGCACACCTCTCGCATTGTAAGGGAAGAACCGCGGCTTGGGAGAGCCTCAACGGTTCGCACGATCCGCGTCACGCCTTGGGAGAGGCACGGCGCGGTTCAACAAGGGGAGATTGGCCGATGGAGAATACGCTTCTCGTCGCGTTGTCGCGGCAGATGTCGCTTGAGCGGCAGATCGACATCATTGCCAACAATGTGGCCAACACCAACACCAATGGTTTCAAGGCCAACAAGTCGCTGTTCGAGGAATACCTGAATACGGGCGCGCACGAGGACAACTTCTCGGTTCGCGACCGCCGCGTCAGCTTCGTTCAGGACCGCACCGCCTATCACGATTTCACGCAAGGTCCTGCTGAGAAGACCGGCAACCCGCTCGACGTCTCGATCGACGGCAAGGGCTTCATCGCAGTGCAGACCCCGCAGGGCGAACGCTACACCCGCGACGGTTCGTTCCAGATCAACGCCCAGGGCCAGCTTGTCACCACCGGCGGCAACATCGTGCTTGGCACCAACGGTCCGATCGTGTTCCAGCCGACCGACAAGGAGATCGTGATCTCGAGCGAAGGCACGGTCACGGTGCGCGAAGGCATCGTGACCCAGTTCGACTCCATTCGCGGCAAGCTCAAGCTGGTGAAGTTCGACAATCCGCAGCAGCTCCAGAAGGAAGGCGCGAACCTGTATTCGGCGCCGGCCGGCACCGTGGCCCAGCCTGACCTCGCCTCGCGCTTCAATCAGGGCTTCGTCGAGAAGTCCAATGTCAGCGCCGTGGCTGAAATGACCCGCATGATGGAAGTCATGCGCACCTATCAGTCGGTCGCCTCGCTGATGCAGCAGCAGAATGACCTCCGCAAAACCGCACTCCAGACACTCGCCGACGTTCCGGCATAAGGAAACTGATCCATGCGCGCACTTTACACAGCAGCGACCGGGATGGCGGCTCAGGAGCTCAACGTCCAGGTCATTTCCAACAACATCGCGAACCTGCGCACCACCGGCTACAAGAAGCAGCGCGCGCAGTTCCAGGATCTCATCTACGAACACGTCAAGCGCGTCGGCGCGCAGGCTTCGGATCAGGGCACCATCCTTCCGGTCGGCATCGATATCGGCGGCGGCGTCAAGACCGTCGGCACGCCGCGCCTGATGACACAGGGCACGCTCAATCCGACCGGCGGCGATCTCGATATCGCCATCCGCGGCGAGGGTTACTTCAAGATCCAGATGACCGACGGCACCTACACCTACACGCGGGACGGCTCGTTCACGACCGACGGCCAGGGCCGCGTGGTAACGGCACAGGGCAACCCGGTGCAGCCGACCATCACGATCCCGCAGAATTCATCGCAGCTCACCATCAACCAGCAGGGCCAGGTGTCGGTCATGACGCCGGGCTCGACCACGCCCACCGTGGTCGGCCAGATCGGTCTGACGCGCTTCATCAACAAGGCCGGCCTGCAATCGATCGGCGATAACCTGTTCACCGACACGCCGGCTTCGGGCCCGCCGCAGGACGGCCTCGCCAATGCCGACGGCTTCGGCGACATGCAGCAGCGCAATCTTGAATCGGCCAACGTCGAGGTGGTTTCGGAAATCTCCGACCTGATCGCCGCGCAGCGCGCCTATGAGATGAACGCCAAGGTCGTCAGCGCCGCAGATCAGATGATGCAATCCACCACCGGCATGTTCCGCTAAGGGAGAGAGTGATGTTGCGTTCATTCGTCATCGCCGCCGCCCTCCTCGCTGCAACGTCCGGCGCCGTGCTGGCGCAGTCGGAGCAAGACACGCTTGCGCAGCCGTCGCTGCGCGCCAGCGTGACGGTGAGCAGCGACATTGTCCGCATCGGCGACATCGTGGAGAACGCCGGCAGCGCGGCGCAGATCGCGATCTTCCGTGCGCCCGATCTCGGCACCACCGGATCGCTGCCCGTCGCGCAGCTCCTGACCGCGCTGCGCACGCATCAGGTGATCGGCGTCGATACCCGCGACCTTCGCGAAGTGTCGATCACCCGCTCTTCGCGCACCCTCGTCTCGAAAGAGATCGAACAGCAGATCGCCCGCGTGCTGGAACGGCGCAACGGCCTCGGCGACGCCGCCAACATCTCCGTCACATTCGAGCGTGACCTGCGCGAATTGCAGCTCGACGCCGCCCATACCGGCGACATGCGCGCGACCATCGTCCGGTTCGACCCGCGCAACGGACGCTTCGACATCACCTTCGAGATTCCCAACGACGTCACCTACAATCCGACCAAGCTGCGCTTCATCGGCACCGCGGTCGAAACCATCGAAGCAGCCGTGCTGACCCGCGCGGTGGAGCGCAACGAGATTCTGCGATCATCGGACGTGGTGGTCGAGCGGCGGCCAAAGACTGAAATCGGAAACGACGTGATCAACCGCGACCGTTCGGTCGGCATGCAGGCCCGCAAGCAGATGCGCGCCGGACAGGCGCTGAAAGCGGCGGACCTCGGAAAGCCGGATCTGGTCTCGCGCGATCAGGGCGTCATGCTGATCTACGAAGCACCGGGCCTCTATCTCACCGGCCGCGGCAAAGCGCTCGACAGCGGCACCGAAGGCGACATCGTCAACATCGTCAACCTGCAATCGAAACGCACCGTCCAGGGCGTTGTGACCGGCCCCGGTCAGGTCACCATCACCGCCCCCGGCCCTCGCCTTACCACCGCAGCACTTTCGAACAGCGAGCCACCTGCCGCTCCCGCACCCGAATCCAGAAAAGCCGAGTAATCAGTCATGTCCAAGTCCCACGTGTTCAATCGCCTCATAGTCGCCGGCAGCCTGCTGGCACTCGGCACCATGGCCAGCGGCTGTTCGTCCCTCGATCGTCTCGCGGCGATCGGTGAAAAGCCGAAACTCTCGGCGATCGACAATCCGACCACGCAGGCGGGCTACAAACCGGTGTCGATGCCGATGCCCGCGCCGCAGCCGGCGTCGTTCAATCCGAACTCGCTGTGGCGGAACGGATCGCGCGCCTTCTTCAAAGATCAGCGCGCGCACCAGATCGGCGACATCCTCACGGTGCAGGTCAACATTACAGACAAGGCCAATATCGCCAACGAGACCCAGCGCAGCCGCACCAACTCGGAAAATTCCGGCGTCACCAGTTTCTTCGGCATCAACAAGATTCCCGGCACCAATGCCGCGATCCCTCCGGGCCGGATGCTGACCGCGGACTCCACCTCGTCCAGCGACGGCAAGGGCTCGGTGAACCGGCAGGAAGCATTGCAGACCAACGTCGCCGCCGTCGTGACCCAGTTGCTGCCGAACGGCAACCTTGTGGTCGAAGGCAAACAGGAAATCCGCGTCAACTTCGAAGTCCGCGAACTGGTCGTGGCGGGCATCGTGCGCCCTGAGGATATCCAGAGCGACAACACCATCGACTCCAGCAAGATCGCGCAGGCCCGCATCGCCTACGGCGGCCGCGGCCAGCTCACCGATGTGCAGCAGGCTCGCTACGGCCAGCAGGCCTTCGATATTCTGCTGCCGTTCTAACCGCCACACCGAGGCGCAATTCAAGACAGGCCCGATTTCCGGAAAGGATGACGTCTCATCGATAAGGGACGGCTCCCACCGTCTCTCTCCCAGCTCCCACACCCGGCGGCGAACCTAGGCGCAGCAAGGTGTTCACGACGCGGCTCTCATCAGCTCCCCTGATGAGAGCCGTGATCGTTTGGGCAAACATTCACCGTGTTCAGAGGGCGACGGAAGTGATAATTTCCATCCGCGCAAGCTGCGTACCCTTCAGCGCGGAAAGTCCTGCTGCTCGGCCGCCTCTGAATGGACGCGATGCAACGTCGCAGCGTTCGCAACCTTGAGCAGCCGACCGGTGAAGGAGGGTGTCATGTACGCCGCTATTCGTCAGGGAAAGGCAAAGGCCGGCATGGCCGAGGAACTCGCGCGCACGATCAAGGAAGGCGCGATCCCGATCATCAGCGATGTCGAAGGCTTCATCGCTTACTATGTGATCTATGCGCCGGACGACACGGTGACGGCGATCAGCATCTTCAACAATTTCGCGGGCGCGGAGGAGTCGAACAGGCGCGGACTTGCATGGATCGAGCAGAGTCTTGCGCCGTTGCTCACTGGACCGGCCACCGCCGTCGCCGGACCCGTCATCGTACATACCCTGGCCTAGCGGCCGCGCATGAACAGCGGTTCATAAAAATACCGGCGAAACACACGGAACGATAGCCTGCTGCTTCTGTTCTACTTTCGCTTTATTCAAAGGAGAGAAAGATATGAAGAAGTTTGGTTTTGTTGTTGCGGCTGTTGCGGCGCTCGCCATCGCAGTCCCGTCGATCGCCAGCGCGCAGACCGTTGTCGTCAAGACCGGCGATCGTGGAATGCATCGTGGTCATCATCACGGTGAATATCGCGGCGCGCGCGCCGAAATGCATCGCCATCATGGATGGCATCGCGGCCACAACAAGAAGGTGATCGTCATCAAGCGTGGCCACCACCATCATCATGACTATCGCTGATTCGATACATCACCGATCGGAAAGCAAGGAAATGGCCCCTCACGGGGTCATTTTTCTTTGGGCGTGCCTCTGGCTTTCTCGGCGCAAGAGGTACTGCGATCCTTTGATTGAACAGAGTAACCATTTGATCACCCTGAGGAGCGAATGACGCCGCTGTCGTTGGTTAGGTAACGATCATTGACCTATCTAGGGGCCAGAATTCACCCGCGGACGCGTCATGTTTCTCGATCAGCTATCCGTCCTCGTCGCCATCGGATTTTCGGGCGCATCGCTCGGCATCACGTTCCTCATGATGTGGGCGATCGGACGATCCGAGACCCATCTGTTGATCTGGTCGATCGGACTTGCACTCATCGTAACCGGCGTCGTTGTCTTCGGCGCTGTCGTTGATAAGTACAATTCGGGACTTCTGCTGACATCCTTCCTGTTCCTGATCGCGGGATTTGGATTGCTTCACGCGGGCTGCGCCAGGTTTTGCACGGGCCGGACCAACTGGACGTCGACAACCGTATCCGTCGCGCTTGCTTTCATCTCGACATCTGCAGCCTTCGCGCTGGGGTACTCCGGTATCGGAACGATGATCGGCAACATCGCGATTGGCGCGCTTCTTCTATTGATTGCGCGTCATTACTGGCTGGCGCGCGCCGAATCCCCGCTCCTGATGACGGCGAACACCATATGCTGTGTCGCCACAGCGGCGTCCTTCATCGCATGCGGCTACGCCCTCGCCGAGCAGGGTCAGATCGTGCTGACGTCACGGCCTTCAAACTGGGCCGAGGAGATTAACTCGATCATGGCGATCGCCGGGCTGACCGGTATCGGAGCCCTCTCCCTCACCCTCAATCAGATGCGGATCGCGAACGGCCACAAGTCGGAGGCAATGAGAGACGCGCTGACCGGCCTTCTCAACCGGCGCGCATTATTCGACGGCCGGATGGGGACCACTCCAGCCGGCACCGCGGTCGTGATGATGGATCTGGATTACTTCAAGACGATCAACGACCGCTTCGGACATGATTCCGGCGACCGGATTCTGATGGCGTTCGCCGACGTGATCCACGCGAACATCCGTGCGAACGATCTTGCCGGGCGGATGGGCGGCGAAGAATTTTGCATCATCATGCCGGACTCCAGTCCGAAGGCTTCGGCCGCTGTTGCGGACCGCATCCGATCGCAAATCGAAGCAACGATCGTTCACACCGAGAATGGACCCGTCCGGGCAACGGTCAGTGCAGGAATCGCAATCCGTTCGGCGGAGCCGGAGACGCTTCAGGCGCTGCTCAGCAGAGCAGATGCTGCACTCTATGAAGCCAAGGCTTCCGGCCGCAACCGGGTTCAGATCTCCGGCTTCAGCCTTGCCGCATAGCCGGAGAATTCCGGCTCAGCGCCGCCCATAGTTGCGCACGCAGGTCCCGCCCACACCCGAGGCCGAAGCCTTGCACTGCTGATAGCTTGCGTATCTACAGTCGCCGGGGCCAGGCGAACTCTTCAGGCAATACCTGTAACCACGCGCATCGGCCTGACCGATGAAAGCGAACGATGCTGTCGCCAGCGCCAGTGCGATCAAAAGTATCTTCACGATTATCCTCCCTTTGTTGTTAGGCGTAATTCGCGAAGGCCCCTCCTGTTCCGAAACGGAACGAAAAAGCCCGATGATCTTTCGACCACCGGGCTAAATCGATGAACAGTTTGCGACGCGGGTTGCGTTATTCGTCGCGGTAAACCTTCTCGCGCTTTTCGTGGCGCTCCTGCGCCTCGACCGACAGCGTCGCGATCGGGCGCGCTTCCAGCCGCTTCAGCGAGATCGGCTCGCCGGTTTCTTCGCAGTAGCCGTAGGTATTGTCCTCGATCCGCTGCAAGGCGGCGTCGATCTTGGAGATGAGCTTGCGTTGACGGTCGCGCGCGCGAAGTTCGATGGCGCGATCGGTTTCTGATGAAGCGCGGTCGGCAAGATCAGGATGATTGACGTTCTCTTCCTGAAGCTGCTGAAGCGTGGTCTTCGATTCCCGAAGGATCTCTTCCTTCCAGTCGAGCAGCTTCCGGCGGAAATACTCCCGCTGACGCTCGTTCATGAAAGGCTCTTTTTCAGAGGGCCTGTAGTTCTTCAACTTTTCCAAGTGCGGTCCATGTCGACATGCAAGGCGGACGGAAAATGCCTGTCCGCGCGGCAGCTTATATAGCTACGCTATGTGACAGACAATATCGCGGATGGGCCGGAAAGCATCCGAATAGGGCGCTAAAATAAGGCCTTCCACAGGGAACCTCACCCCGCCCGGGGCGCGGAAATGGCTGGAATTCCGGGCTAAAGGAACCGCCTTCGAGCCGCCTTACTGCCCGGCCTTCGCGAGTTCGACTTCCACCCGCAGCTCGATTTCGGACAGCACCTGGTCAAGTCCGGGGTCGCCGGAACTGGCTTTCAGGTCGGCCGCTGCAGTGCGCAAGCGGGCAACCGTGGTCGAATCGAACGATCCAGCCAGGAGACCAATCTTGAGATCATCGAGGACATCGAGCGCAGTCCGGCCCCGCGCCACCGATCGGCGGCGGCGCTCCGTGGAGTCTTCAACACCCTGCATCGCCAGCAGCGCATCGATGCCGCTGGTGGCGCGCGGCGCTGCCGCCGGGCGGGTTTCCGATGTTGTGCCGATGTCACCGAGGGAAAAGGACGTCGAGCTTGAGCGTCGCGCGTTTGCCGCCGGCGACGTCAGATTGGTCCCATTCGGTCCGTAGATTCGCATCGTGCCTATCTCGCAAGACAACAGGTCGGGACCACCAGCTCTGCTGTTACACCGGTCCGCGGAACCCCATGCCCCAAAGTGGCCATTTATGGTTAACGGGAAGTAAACAACCCGGCAATTTATGCCGGATACGGCAAGTTCGGCGCTCCGGGCGGCCGACAGCCACCTGACGGCTTCAATAATTCATTAGCCAGAACAATATCTTACGGAGCGGCACGCTCTGGCACGGCCCTCGCATAGTTAACTGCGGACTAACCTCGTGGGGAGCACGGGGTCGGACCGCAGAGACCTCAGCGGGGAGCAGAGGATGTTTCGGATTTTTCAGGCTGCGTGCATGGCGATCGCCCTGCTGTCCGCCTTCAGCGCATCGGCCCAGGCGACATCGCGGATCAAGGATCTCGCGAACATCGAGGGCGTGCGTCAGAACCAGTTGATCGGTTACGGTCTCGTGGTCGGCCTGAACGGCACCGGCGACACGCTCAACAACATCCCTTTCACCAAGCAGTCGCTGCAGGCGATGCTTGAGCGCATGGGCGTCAACATCCGCGGCTCCACCATCCGCACCGGCAACGTCGCGGCCGTTATGGTCACGGGCAACCTGCCCGCTTTCGGCACACAGGGCACCCGGATGGACGTCACGGTGTCGGCACTCGGCGACGCCAAGAGCCTCCAGGGCGGCACGCTTCTGGTCACCCCCCTGCTCGGCGCCGACGGTAACGTCTATGCCGTCGCACAGGGATCGCTGGCGATCGGCGGCTTCTCCGCCGAGGGCGCGGCCGCAAGCATCACCAAGGGCGTACCGACGGTCGGCCGCATCGCCAACGGCGCGATCATCGAGCGCGAAATCGAGTTCGCGCTGAACCGCCTGCCCAACGTCCGCCTTGCCCTGCGCAACGGCGACTTCACCACCGCCAAGCGCATTGCCGCCGCGGTCAACGACTATCTCGGCACCAAGACCGCCGAGCCGGTCGATCCCTCCACCGTACAGCTCAGCATTCCGGCGGAGTTCAAGGGGAACGTGGTCGCGCTGCTGACCGAGATCGAACAGTTGCAGGTCGAGCCGGATCTCGGCGCCAAGATCATCATCGACGAACGCTCCGGCATCATCGTGATGGGCCGCGATGTGCGCGTCGCCACCGTCGCGGTCGCACAGGGCAATCTCACCGTCTCCATTTCGGAAAGCCCGCAGGTCAGCCAGCCCGCGCCATTCTCGCGCGGACGCACCGTCGTCACACCGAATACACGCGTCGGCGTTCAGGAGGACGGCAAGAAACTCGCGGTGGTGAAGGACGGCGTCTCGCTGCAACAACTGGTCGACGGCCTCAACGGCCTCGGCATCGGCCCGCGCGACCTGATCGGCATCCTTCAAGCCATCAAGGCTTCGGGCGCGATCCAGGCCGACATCGAGGTGATGTAATGAGCATCACCCCGACCACCACCCGGGCACCCACCACCTTCACCGGCGGACGTCCCGACCTCACGCTGCAAGACGCGCTGACGAAAGTTTCGCCGCAGGCGCAGGCGAAAGCCAAGAGCCAGGCGCAGGATTTCGAGGCCGTGTTTCTCAACTCGATGTTTTCGCAGATGATGAACGGCATCAAGGGCGACGGGCCTTACGGCAACACCCCGGGCACCGGCGTCTGGCGCTCGATGATGACCGAGCAATACTCCAAGTCTTTCGCGCAGGCGGGCGGCGTCGGAATTTCAAACGACGTCTACCGCACTCTCATTCTTCAGCAGGCCAACCGCGCCAGCTAGACGCAACGGAAGAGCACTTATGACGCAACAGCAAAATGCCAAAGCAAACACGGCTCCCGCGCCGGCAGCGACGCCGGTCGAGGCGCGCAAGCTGGCTGAAGGGCTGCTGCAGATCATGAGTACCCTGCTCGGGATCGTGGAGCGCGAGACCGAACTGGTCCGAGCCGGCAATATCCGCGAAGCGATGACGCTGGAGACCGAAAAGAACGAGATGTCGCGGCAGTACACCGACGCGATTTCCCGACTGGCGCACAGCCGCGACTACCTCAAGCAATCGACGCCTGAACTGCTCGCCGCGCTGCACCGCCATCACGACACGTTCCGCGCGATGCTGCAGGTCAATCTCACCGTACTTGCGACGGCTCACGCGGTCTCCGAGGGCATCGTGCGCGGCGTCAACAGCGAAATGCAGCGGAAGAATCTTCCGAACGGCTACACCGCCGGCGGACAGCGCGCGACGCCGGGACCGCGTCAGGTGACGCCGCTGTCCGTCAGCCGTTCGCTTTAGCGATTATTTTTAGATATTCCGCGCCGTCATTGCGAGAAGTAAGCGGCGAAGCACCAGCGCCTGCCTGTGAGGAGCACGTCTGGATTGCTTCATTTCGCTCGCAATGACGTTCGCACGTCGCCGCGATGCGAAATGCAGATAATTTGATTCAATTCCGCGCGGGAACATAAGGACCGGATTCATCCGGTTCCACTCATAATCGGCATTGGAGGGTTGGGGTTTGACTCAAGGGGAAGCCAGAGGCTGCCATGAGTGCGGATTTCAACATCAAACCGGTGGGGGCATCGGTTTCTGCAACATACGTCGAGCCGGCATCCAACGGCGCGAAGACGGCTGTCCAGACTCAACTGCCGCCTGACAAGGCCGTTACGGCGCCGGATCCCTCGGTTCAGGCACGCATCAATCCCCAGGCGGAAACCGATCGGCTTTCGAAGCAGGTGATTATCGATCGCGCCGCGGCCGAGATCGTCTATCGCACCATCGACAGCAGAACCAGCCTGGTCGTCCGCCAGTATCCTGACGAGGCGCGGCTGCGCGCACGCGCCTATCTGCGGGCAATGGATCTCGCCCGTGAGGAAAACATTCGCAGAAATACGGATTTGAGGGTTTAACGGCCGTTCTGCTGGGCGTAGGCGGTCTCGAGGGTCTGGGTGCCGTTGGTGGTCATGACCGTCTTGATCTGCGCCGTCCCATGCTTCGTCAGCGTGAACTTCGAATCGCCGATCTTGAACGAGTTGTCCCTGATCAGGACGTCCTGGTACTTCACCGTCGAGCCGCTCTGATACCGCGCCTTGGCGCGGAAGCCGATGACGTTGGAGACCTGAATGCTGAACGTGTCGTTGTTGGCGTACTTGCCGGTCCAGTTACCCTCGTAGCTGGCGGCATCGACGGGCACGTAAGGCCCTTTCGAATAGTTGACGTTCGAGCCGACCGCCACGTAGTTCGACGATATGATGCTTAAAAGATCGGCCATCGTTCGTCCATGCGCTGGTGTCAGGCGCGGCCGGACAGGCCAGCCGCCAGATTGCAATTGATGTCGATCAGCGACTTCAGCTTTTCTGGCTGCGGATTGAGCTGCAATTCTGCGGTCTGCGTCAGGACGAACGTGCCGATGTTGGCGATGTTCTGACGAACCTCGATGGTTTGCGGATTTTCGTCGCTGGTCACCGCGCTCAGAAGGATTGCCCAGAGCTTGCGGTTGAAAAGCAGCGCCTCGGCGAAATTCGTATCGGGATGATCCCAGTTCGTCATTGCATGCTGAAGCTTGTTCGCGGCCTTCAGAAGAGCCTGCGCTTCAATCTCGCGGGGAGACGCCGTCGTTTGAGCGGTGCGCGCGTAGGCAGCGTGAGACATTCATCACCTCGATAGGAGTTCGTCTTCGCGAGTTATCAGTTTCCTGATTTCTCTTAGAGCTTTGTAAAGATAACCGCTTAAAATAAGATTACTTGCGGCCTCTATGTGGCTGCGGAAACTCGGCACTGCTTCCAGCAAATCCTTGACGAAGCCGAGATAGAGATCCTGATATTTCGGTATGTCGTCTTCGAGATACATCTGCTGAACGCAGAGATAGATTCGCTTGACCGGCGTGTTCGCGGTCTCCGCAGTCAGAATATCCTTCTCGCGCAGAATCGGCACCTCACCATCGATCAGAAACGTCGCACGCGTTTCCGAATTGGTGATGACGCTTTGGCCGATGACGATGCGTTCAAACGGCTTGAGTTCGACTCTGAGAGCCACTTTCCATCTCCCTTGAACCTGCGTCGTTGCGCAACGCGTCCAGCTACGGCGATCGACAGCGGCATGAAAGAATAGCGGAACTCCACGACGCAAGAAAGCAGCGGGATTTTATCCCCGCTGCTTTGTTCCGGCTCAGTTAACCGATTACTGCAGCAGCTTGAGCACGCTCTGTTGCGACTGGTTGGCCAGCGCGAGCGCGGAGACCGCGATCGACTGGCGGGTCGCCAGAGCCTGGCTGTTGGCCGCTTCCTCGTTGGTGTCAGCGATCGTCAGGTTCGTCGAACCGGTCTGCAACACGTTGATCAGGTTCTTCGAGAAGTCCTGACGGATTTGCACGATCGACAGATTCGAACCCAGGGTCGATGCCTGCGAGCGCAGGAAGCTGCTGGCATAGTTCAGAGAGTCGAGCACCTTGTTGGTCGCGACGTTATCGATGAAGTCGGTGCCCTGACTCAAGGCGCCCAGACCGAGTCCGGCTGGATCGAGATTAATGCCGGTGATGTTGAGCGTCGACTTGCCGGTTTCGTTGAACACCAGCTTGAGCTGGTCGCCGTTCAGCAGGTTGACGCCGTTGAACGATGCGTCCTGCGATGTCGTTTTGATCTGGTTGATGATGTTGTTGTACTGCGACACGAGGTTCGCGCGCGTTGCCTGCGAGTTGGCTTCGCCAACCGGCGCGGAGACGATCACGCCCGCGAACAACTCGCCGGGCGCCGTCGCGGTGCCGCCGAGGGCGCCGATCGTCGAAGACGCGGCGTCGTTGGACGTGGTGACGGTGATCGCGCCGGTCGAATCGATGCTGGCCTGAAGATTGTTCGGCAGCAGCGCCGCGTTGAGCTGATTGATGGTGGAGATCTGTCCAACACCATTGCCGAAGACGATGTTGGTCGCCGGTCCACCCGCAGTCGACGGGATGGTCAGTGTCTTGCCTGAGAAGGTATAGGTCGGCGGCGTGGTGCCGGTCGAGAGGCCGAGCTTGGCCAGCACGCTGCTGGTGCCGCCGAAGACAATGCTGTTGCTGGTGTCGGCGACTGCGTTGCTGACGGTCAGCTGGTTGCCCGCGATGCTCGTCGTACCGCCGGTGATGCTGTTGATAGCGCTCTGGATGGTCGCGACGGTACCGCCGGTGGTGCTCGCCAGGCTGATCGAAACATTGCCGGTGACGGGATCGGTCGTGGACGCCGGATCGGCAGCTAAACCGGTGACGAACGAAATCGTCTTGCCGTTAACGGTGAACGAGTCGCCATTGGCAAAGCCGGCAGCGGCCAGCGTGGTGGCCGGAGTCAGGCCGCCGCCGACGACAGCGCCGGTCACGGTTGCAGCGGTATCGGGCAATCCAAGCAGGTTGGCGCCCGTCGCCCCGGGGTTCGGGCCAGTTGTGAAACTCGACTTGGCGTAGCCGACGTTGGTCTGGAGCGCCTGGTTGGCGATCGACTTTGCGCTGTCGATCAGCTTTTGCAGCGAAGTGATGCCGGTGTTGGCGGCTTGCAGGACCTGCACACCGTTGCCGATGCCGTCGAGAAGATTGTTGATGTCGCTGGCGCGGGCGTCGAGCCCGGCGGCCGTGAAGAAGTTGGTCGGGTTATCGAGGGCCGAGTTGACCTTTTTGCCGGTCGCGAGGCGGTTCTGGGTGGTTGCGAGAAGGTCCGCCGTCGATTGCAGCGACAGCAGGTTCTGGCGAACTGACGCCGTAAGAACGATATCGGACATTTGTGTACCTTCCTTAGATAAGCAAAAGCCGGCGACGAAGCGGCGTAATGCAACTTGGAGAACGACCGTCTTTCCCCAATTCTTAGGAGGCACCGTTTAAATTATGGTTAAGAGCCGATTAAATTGTTTCCTTAACGAAGGGTAAATGCGTTTCGACCCTCGCCTGCCCCTCAAATCCCTTCCGCTTGAGCCTTCCGGCACCGTTCCGCGAGCAAAACCCATAAAAAAACGGCGGGGTTTCCCCCGCCGTTCTGATGGTTTGCAGTGCTTCCGGTATTAGCGGAGCAGCTGGAGAACGCTCTGCTGCGACTGGTTGGCCAGCGACAGTGCGGACACCGCGATCGACTGGCGGGTCGACAGCGCCTGGCTGTTCGCCGCTTCCTCGTTGGTGTCGGCCAGCGTCAGGTTGGACGAGCCGGTCTGCAGCACGTTGATCAGGCTCTTCGAGAAGTCCTGACGGGTCTGCACGATCGACAGGTTCGAACCCAGAGCCGAAGCCTGCGAACGAAGCGTGGTGCTGGCGGTGTTCAGAGAAGCCAGAACCTTGTTGGTCGCCGCGTTGTCGACGAAGTCGGTGCCAACGCTCAGCGAGCCAAGACCAAGGCCAGCCGGGTTGAAGTTGACGCCGGTGATGTTCAGCGTCGACTTGCCGGTTTCGTTGAACACCAGCTTGAGCTGGTCGCCGTTCAGGAGGTTCACGCCGTTGTATGACGCGTCCTGAGCCGTCGTGCGGATCTGGTCGATGACGTTGTTGTACTGGTTGACCAGGCTGGTGCGGGTTGCCTGCGAGTTCGGATCGGCAACCGCCTGGGAAGCCGCTGCACTGGCAAACGCCGCCGCCGTACCGCCGATGGTTCCGATGTTCGCCGAAGCGGCATCGTTGGAGGTGGTGATGGTGATCTTGCCGGCGGTATCGATCGAAGCCTGCAGGTTGTTCGACAGCAGAGCCGCGTTGAGGTCGTTCAGGGTCGAAATCTGACCAGCACCCTTACCGAAGGTGATGTTGGTCGCAGTGCCGCCGCCGGTTGCACCGATGGTCAGCGTCTTGCCCGTCACCGTCGAGGTCGGAGCAGTCGTTCCGGCGGTGAGGCCGATCTTGGCCAGCGCGGTGCCGCCGAGGGTGATGCTGTCGGAGGTGTTGCCAGCCGTAATCGTGACCTTGTTGCTGGCGATCGACGCAGCCGCGGTGCCGCCGCCAAGAGCCGTCTTGATCGCATCGGTCAAGTCGGTCGTGGTCGCAGCAGTGGTCGCGGTGGTGTTCAGGTTGATCGTGCCATCCGGATCGGTGGTGACGGTCGCAGTACCAGCGCCGGCAGCCGTGACCTTGATCGTGGTGCCGTTGACGATGATTGTGTCGCCGGAAGCGAAGCTACCGCCGGTCGCGCCGGTCAGAGCCGAAGCAGCCGCGATAGTACCGGTGGCAGCACCGGTGAGCGTAGCAGCCGTATCAGGATCGCCGAGCAGGTTGGCAGCGGTCGCGCCGGTGGTCGCAAGCGACGTCACGGACGACTTGGTGTAACCGACTGGGGTCTGGAGAGCCTGGTTGGCGATCGACTTCGCGGTATCAACCAGCTTCTGGAGCGAGCTGATGCCGGTGTTGGCGGCCTGAATGACCTGCACACCGTTGCCGATGCCGTCGAGGAGGTTGTTGATGTCGCTGGCGCGGGCATCGAGGCCGGCGGCAGTGAAGAAGTTGGTCGGGTTGTCGAGAGCGGTGTTGACCTTCTTGCCAGTGGCAAGGCGGGTCTGGGTGGTCGACAGAAGCTCTGCGGTCGACTGGAGCGAGAGCAGGTTCTGACGAACCGACGACGAGAGAACGATAGAAGACATTGGGCGTACCTTTCTGGTGTGACGCAAAACGCAACGTGTACAAGCGTGCCGCTGATAGCTTCGATCAGCGAGCCGTCCGACATTGGAACCAACAGTCTAAAAAGGTGTGAACCGGTTTCGTTCAACTGTCCGCATAACGCGGCTGCGGACGCACTGCGGCAAACCGCAAATACGTTGATTTGACAGGGCTATTTCTTAAACGCCGCCGCCCCATGGTCACCTTGGCGTTTACCTCGCATTAACCATAACGCGAAAGGATCGCGCTATCAGCCGGATCGATTTGAAACCGGCTCGCACGGAGAACCGCCATGGCTTTGAAGGTCGAACTCAAGCCGCACGAAAAGATCATCGTCGGGTCGTGCGTCATCACCAATACCGATCAGCGCGCGAAATTCCTGATCGAAGGAGAGAGGCTGCCCGTCTTGCGAGAGAAAGATATCCTGACGCCGGACACCGCCGACACGCCGGCGAAGCTGATCTATCTGGCGGTCCAGCTCATGTACATTTCGCACGATCCGCAGGAGCACCATTCGGTGTACTTCGACGTGATGCGTGACTTCCTCAGCGTCGCGCCAAGCGCGGCCGGCTTCGTCGAAGAAATCAATAACTACATTTTAAGCGGCGACTATTATAGAGCGTTGAAGGAATCGAAAAAACTGATCGCTTACGAAAAGCAGCTTCTCGACAGCGCCAAGGACGGACAGGCGCGCGAAGCCAGCCTCAGCAGCGCCGCCTGACACCACACGCAGACCAATGAACAAAAAAGGCCTCCAGAAGGAGGCCTTTTTCGTTTCATCGTTGCAGGGCGGCTAGAGGAACTTTACCAGGCTCATTTGATAGAGCGACGCGGTGGTCTGATAGGACGCCTGCAAGGAAGTCTGCAGCGCAAGTATCTTGGTTGCGACCTCGTTGTCGTTGATGCCCTGGATCGAATCCAGCATCGACTGTGCGACCGACCCGGTCTGGGTCTGCCGATCCTTCGCCGTCTTGACCGCGGCTTGCGCACCGGCGAAATCGGCCTGGATATCCTGGATCGATTGCGTACCCGGATGCACCGCGAGATTGTCGACAATCCGCGAGTTCAGTGCGGTGAGCTGACCGTTCGCGTTCGGATTGCTCGCGTTGGTGGACACCGCGGCATAGACGGCGATGTTCTTCAACTGCGCAACGAACGCATCTTCGTTGGCGCGCGCGCCGTACTGCACCGAAATGGATTGATCGATGCCGGCAACTGCCGTTCCGCGCGCCGGATCAGGACCGTCCTCACCGGTGTACCAGGACACGGTGTCGGTGGCGGTGCCGTTCACGAGCGTCGTTGCGGTACTGAGGGGAGAACCGCCGACCCGCAATGGCGGGGACGAACTGAAGAAATTGTCGGATGCGGCCATGGCGGAGGCCGCGACCAGCGCGGTGTTCGACAAGGTGCCGACCGCAGTGTTGAGCGCGGTTTTGAGATTGGCGGCGGTCGCCGTTGAATCGGCGCCGATGGCGAAGCCGCCGGCAGGCACCGGCGTCGTCGTCGTCGCCGTGAGTTCGATGGTTTCAGACGTGCCGTCCGGCAGGCTGAATGTGAAGCGGACCTTGTCGCCATCGGCCGGATTGGTCGCGCCGAGATCGACCGACATTTCCGAAGGCGCGCCGGGAGGCGCCGCCGGCGGCGCGGGGCCGGTCACGGTCGCAGTCGCCGAGGTCGTCGTAATCGCGCTCAGCTTGAGGCCAAACGGAGATCCCGCGACGTCTTCGCCGATCGTCACCGAGGTCGGCGTCGGCGACGTGATCACTGTCCGGCCTAGACCCGAGATCCCGTCAGCCTGACCACGTTCATCGATGATCTGGTTCAACCCGGCGCGCGTGCCGCTGCCGTTGAGAATCACATCGGCCGGCTCTGTCGCCGGTGTATCGGTGGCACGGCCGGAAAACATGTAACGCCCGCCGACTTCGGTGTTGAGAAGCGCGATAACCTGCGTGAACGACGCCATCGCGGTCTTCTGCCCGGCGGTTTTGCCGTTGCTGTCGAGATTCAGCGTTGCGCCTGCGGCCGCAGCCTTGACCTGGCTGCCTGCGTCTTTGATGCCTTGCAAGGACAGGTTCGCGACATTGATGCGCGTATTCAGGACGGTGCCGGTGTTCGCAAAAGCGGCGATCGACGAAATCTGCGCGCGCAGCCCCGTCGCGGTTCCCGAGTCGACGCCGAGACCGGCATAGGATGTCGCCTTCTTTCCGGAAGCGAGCTGCTGCGTCAGCGTGTCGAGCTGACTCTTCAGATTGAGAATCGACGAGCCGAGATACGAAGTCCGGCCGCTAACGCCATCGATTGTCATGAGATCCTCACAGTACCTGCATCAATGACTGAAACATCGAATTGACCGTGGACATCACGCGGGCATTTGCCGAGTAAGCGTTTTGCAGCGCCAGCAGGTTGGCCATTTCGGTGTCGATATCCACGCCCGAGGTCGCATCCATTTTTTTCTGCAACGTGTTCAGCACGACGTCCTGACCGTCGGAGAGCTGCTGCGCCGAACTCGCGGCATTGGCCTGCATGTTCGTGAACTGCTGGGTGAATCCGAGCAGCGTGCCCTTATAGGGCGTGCTGCTCGAGCCGATACCGGTCGTTGCCGAATAGCTGTAAGTGCCGGACGTCAGTTGCGACAGGATGAAATCGGAACGCGTGGTGTCGCCAGCCGGTGTCGCGGGACTCGTGCTGTAGACGATCAGGCGCGACGAATCCGCCAGCAATCCGGAATTGACGGTGATGCGTCCCGCGAGGCCCGTTTGCTGAGAACCGGATGCCGTGATCGCTCCGGTGTAAGGTCTTCCGCCATCGGTGAACAATGCGACCTGCGGACCGCCGCCGGTCAGCGATGTTGCCGTCGTCGTGACCGATGCGGCGTTGACGTCTGACAAGCCGGTCGCGCCGTCATCAACCACACGCAGCGTCGAGCCGGCCGGGTTCGAGAACTGGATGCTGGCGCCGCCCAGCGCAGCATTGAGCTGCGAGACGACCGACGACATGCCGCCGGAGAAATCGACGCCGATCACCTTGTCGTTCGGATCGATCGTCGCCGTGTCCTTCAGCGGCAGCGCGCTCGGATCATCCACGCGGATGATCGAAATATTGTGCTGAACGCCGGTGATATTGTCGGTGTAGGTCAGATGAACGGTGTTGCCGGCCTGAAGGCCGGCAAGATCAAGATCGAAGCCGGCGGGCGTGCCGGGCGGCGGAACAGGCGTGGCTGGCGGATATGCCGTGCCGCCTGTGGTCTTGTCGGACACCGCACTTGCCATCGCTGCCGCGAGCTGGTCGACCTGGTCCTGCGCCTGCACCAGCGTCTTGTCGCGCAATTCGAGAAACGCCGCGATCGATCCAGAGCGGATTGCTCCGCTAGAGATGAGATCGATGCTTCCGCCATTCGGATAGGAAATGGAGATCGTGCCGAGCGTGCTTTTCGACGGATCAGCGTTCCACTGCGCCTCCGGCGTGACCGTGCCTTGAGTGTTGAACGACAGTTGCGCCGCATCGGAGCCGCCGACGAGTTGCGTGCCCGAGGTCGTGTAAACGGAAACCTGATTGCCCTCGCCCTTGACCACGCGCACGTCCATCAGTCCCGACAACTGCGTGATGAACTGATCGCGCTGATCCAGCAACGCCGCCGTCGCGGCGTCCTGATTGGTATAGCCCTGCAATTGCCGGTTGATCTTGGCGATCTGGGTCAGGGCGTTGTTGGCCGTGGACACCGAATTGGCTATCCCCGTCTCGGCGCTGTTGCGCAGAGCCTGGATGCCTTGCGAGGTCGAATTCAACTGCTGGGCCAGCGCCTGCGCCGCATTGAGCACGCCGGTGCGCGCCGATTGCGAGTCGGGGCTCGTCGAGAGCGCCTGAAGCGCGGTCGTGAGCGAATTGAATGCCGCTTCAATCGTGGCAGACGAATCCGGATCACCATAGACGCTCTGCAGGTTGTTCAGGAAATTCGCACGCGTGCGGGTGTAGGCCGCGCCCGAGGTTTCCGTCCGCAACTGGCTCTGTATGTAATCGTCGAGGACGCGATTGACGCCGATGGTTTCGACGCCGGCGCCGTTGCCGACCGCGGTCTGGATCTGGTTGGTCGTCTTACGGACGTAACCCGGCGTTTCCGCGTTCGCTACGTTGGACGAAACCAGGGCGAGCGACGCCTGGTTTGCCCGCAAACCGGCCATCGCGGTTGAAAGAGCTTGGCTCAGACCCATAACATACTGCCCATCTCAGGTCGGATCACGCGACGATGTGTTCAGCGATTATCGCAGCACGTTCAGCAGATCCTGCGCCATCTGGTTCGCAGTGGTGATGACCTTGGTGTTCGCCGAATAAGCCTGCTGCGTAACGATCAGCTTGGTGAACTCGTCCGCGATATCGCTGTTGGATCCTTCGAGCGCCGAACCCGTGATGGTGCCGGCCTTTCCGAAAACCGCGTTACCGGACTGATCGGTCTCCTCGAACGCGCCGCCATCGAGGCGCTTCAGGAAGTTCGCGCCGTTGAACGTCGCCAGCGTGATCTGCGCCAGATCGATGTTGCGGCCGTTGGAATAGTTGCCGACCACGCGGCCGTTGTCGCCGATCGAAACCGTCTGCAACGAACCCGCCGGGAAGCCGTCCTGGTGAATGTCGTTGACCTGCGCGTTGCCGTTGGCATCGGCGAACGAGGTCAGGCCGCTGACGCCGAAGTTCACGGTGACGTTGCCCAGCGTGATGCCGCTGATGGTCGGAGTGGTGAGCGTCACCGATGCCACCGCCGGGGTGAGCTGTCCGTTTGCGCTGAACGTGAAATCGGTGCCCATATTCTGCCAGGCCGTCGCGCCGCCCGTCGCGTTCGGATCGACCTGATAGAACATGTTCCACTTGTCGGTATGACCTGGGCCGAGCGTGGATGAGTCCATCTTCGCCCAGCGGAACTGGATGCTGACAGGCGAGCCGGAGATGTCGTAGCCGGTGGTGGCGCCGCCCGCGATCGATTGCGAAATGAATGTCGCGGCGTCGGAGCCGATGACCTGACCGGCGCCCGCCGAACCGCCACCCAGGCGATTCACGGTGACGGTGCCGGAGAATCCGAGCGCAGCAAACGCCGTTGCATTGCTCGAGGTGATAACCAGGTTATTCGCCAGACCCGTATGCAACTGCACGGAGCCATTGCTGACGGTCGAGGACAGCGCGGAGTTACCGCTCAGCCCGTCAATCTTGTCGAGGAGCTGATCGATGGTGCTGCCGATCGGGATATGGGTCGCGTCATTCTGGTTCGGCGGAACGCTGGATGCGTCGGTGAAAGTAATCGGCGTTCCGTTCACCGTGATCGTGTCGCCAGCCGCAAAGCTCGCCGACAGTGAGTTGGTGTTCGGCGCGCCCGACAGCGCGGTCGTGCCGTTGATCTTGGTCGCGGTGGTCAGCGCGCTGTTCATCGACGCGCCGCTTCCGACGTTGTCGAGATAAGGCAGCGGCGGCGTGCCGACCGTGCTCGGATTGACGGTGAAGTCGCCGACGTTGAGCAGTTCCGAACCCGGAACGGACTTGTCGCTCTTCGTGGTGATCGGATACGAGGCCAGGTTGGCGCGATAGGTCACGGTCGAGGTGGGCTGCGCGGGCAGGAAGTCGCCGCCGAATTTCAGAACCTGCGGATTGCTGCCGGTGACGTTGCCCGTGGTCGGGTCGATCGGAATGCCTTCGAGATAATAACCGGCGCCGTTCACCAGATAGCCGTTCTTGTCGAGCGTGAAGTCGCCGCGGCGCGTGTAGTTGTTGACGCCGTTGAAGACCGGGTTGCTGTCGGTGAAGCTGCCGGGCTTCTGCACCACGAAGAAGCCGTCGCCGCTGATCGCCATGTAGGTCGAAACCGCGGCCTTCTGGACGTCGCCCTGCACCGTGTTGGTTTCACGCGAGTTGGTCGCGACACTGCCGGCGAGCTGGTTGTTGGTGCCGGTTTCGGGAATGAGGTCGAGGAAACTCGTATCGATGCGCTTGAACGCAGTTGTCTGCGAGTTCGCGATGTTTCCGGAGATGTTTTCGAGCGCATAGGATTGAGCACGAAGACCTGCGACGGACGTGGTGAGTGCGCCAAAGAGACCCATTACATTTTCTCCAACTTCGATCCGGGCGGCCCGCCGGTGTGTCCATAGCCATGGCCGTATTCGAAGAAGAGATCGCAAGCGCCGTGCCAACAGCATTTATGCTGCAATATCAATGCACTAAAAGAAAATGCCCCGGCCAAAAGACCGGGGCACAATTGCCTAGCGGGCAAGAATTGCCGCGCGAAATCAGGAGGATGAGCCGTCCGCGGGTTTGAAGGTCAGCGCCAGCCCGTTCATGCAGTAGCGCAGGCCGGTGGGCTTCGGGCCGTCGTCGAACACATGGCCGAGATGGCCGCCGCACCGCCGGCACAGGGTCTCGGTCCGCACCATCATGTAGCTGCGATCGGACTTCTCGAGGATGGCGTTGGGGAGCGCCTGATAGAAGCTCGGCCAGCCGGTGCCGCTGTCAAACTTGGTCTCGGAGGCAAACAGCGGCAGGTCGCAGCCGGCGCAGGTGAAGGTTCCCTTGCGCTTCTCCTTGTTCAGCGGGCTGGTAAACGGGCGCTCGGTGCCGGCTTCGCGCAGCACATTATATTGGGCGGGGGTCAGCTGCTTGCGCCATTCCTCGGGCGTCTTCTCGACCTCGAATTTCTCGGCGGATTTTTCACCCGCACTGGCACTGCCCAGACCAAGCCAGCGGAATGCCGAAAATGCGGCGAGACTCATCGCGGATGCGAGCAGGATACGGCGGTCGATCATCGTCAAAGCTCCGTGCAAGTCGGGAAACGGGCTGTCCATCACGATCTACGGTCCATTTCGCGAAAAGTTACAGCAACGCTCCAGCCGCAGGCTCACTTTCCCGCGAGGCCGGAACAGCCTCAGCCCTCATGTTCCAATAACCCCGCCGGCAGAGTGTTATTTCAATCGGGCGGTCTGCGCCCTGGCCGCCGCAATCCGCGCCTCCCGGGCGCGTTCCCGCATCTGTTCGCGGCCGCGGGCGCGCTCGCGATAGCGCGACAATGCGCTGGCCGCATTCGAATAGCCGCGCGACCAGATGTTGAACACCTGCCCCGCCGCACGCCCGGCCGAGCCGCCGGCCCAGACCAGCTCGAACGGCGAAAACAGCCGCCAGCGATCATCGCCGTGCAGAATGCTGCGCGCGAGAAGCTGACCGCCCATCGCCGTCGTGTTCAATCCCTGGCGGCCGAAGCCGCTCAGCACCCAAAGACCCAGTTGCAGTTCGCCGATCTGCGGCATGCCGTGCACGGTCTGTCCGAACATCCCGCTCCAGGCCTCGGCAATCCCGACCTGCTTGAGTTTCGGGAAAAACGCGGAGATGCGATTCTGGATGCGCTTGGCATAACGCTGCGGATCGCCCTGCCATGTCGTTTCCGGGCTCGACCACAACAGCCGGTCGCCCTCGACAATGCGGAAGTGATCGATGTCATGGGTATCGGTCACCGACCCCTGAAAGTTGATCGCATCGGCAAGCCGCTCGCCGAGCGGCTCGGTCAGCACCGCGTATCGCCATGTCGGCAGCAGCGTTGCCGTGAGACGCCGGCCCGGCGCGCCAAGATGCGCATTGCCCGCGAGCACAACATGGGTGCAACGCAGTTTCGCGGACGGCGTGAAGACGCGCTTGCGGATGCCCGCCGGATCGAGACCGATCACGGGCGTGTCTTCGAAAATCCGCACGCCCGCCTCTTCCGCCAGCGCCGCAAGACCATGGACATATCGCCGCCCGTCGATCTGAAACGCCTTCGGGAAATGAATCGCATGAAAGTAGCGATCGGTTTTCAGCGTCTCGCGAACGCGGTCGATCTGCCAGCCTTCGATCTCGGTGCCGAAATCTTCTCCGAGCGTCTGCAACCGGCTGATGAGTTCATCGCCGGCATCGACTGTAGAAACTTCGAGCGCGCCTTCCGTCAGCGTCACGCCGGGCATGGCGTTGCCGGTCACGGTGGCGCGGACATAGTCGGCGCCTTCCTGCGCCAGCGACCACAGTTCGCGCGCGTTATCAAAGCCGACACGGTCGATCAAATCGGACACCGCGATGCCGTAGCCCGGCATGACGGTCCCGAGATTATGGCCCGACGCATTCCACCCGATCTCACGGCCTTCAAGGAGCGCGACGCTTGCGCCCATTCGCGCCGCTTCCCGCGCCATGGTCAGACCGGCGAGCCCTCCCCCGATCACGCAGATGTCGACATCCAGGTCGAACGTCAGCCGCGGGCGGCCCGGCAGATCCGCCGACGAATTCACCGAAGGGTTGTCCATGGTCGCTGTTCCAAGATCGCCTGTCGCAAGCTGTATTTTCTGGGTGTAACGGTGTCCCGTCCGTCACAATATCGGACGTAAGCTTGTACACTATTCCGGGCCGTGCCCTAGTGGTTCACCACCGAAGTTCGCATCATTTGCCACGCCCACCGAAACGAGATCGCGATATGCGCCGTCTGATCCTGCTGCGCCACGCCAAGACCGAGCGGGACGCCCCTTCCGGCAGGGATCAGGATCGCCGTCTCGACGAGCGCGGCCGGCATGACGGCGCGGAGATGGGGCGATGGCTTGCCCTGCACGACTATCGGCCGGACCTCGTGCTGGTATCGACCGCAACGCGCACCCAGGAAAGCTGGGAGTTGCTTCGCGCAGCGATGCCATCTGTGCGGGTAAAACATTTGCCGGCATTGTACGGCGCCGATCCATCCGAACTGCTGCGGATCATTCACGGCGTCGCGGATGCAGATCCGCAATGTCTGCTGATTCTCGCGCACAACCCGGGACTGCATGAACTGGCGCTCGGCCTTATCGCCAGCGGCGATCCCGCCGGGCGTCAGGCGCTGGCGAGCAACCTGCCGACGGCGGGCGTCACCGTGATCGATTTCAAGATCGACGACTGGGAGAAGGTCGGCTTTCGCACCGGACGGCTCGAGCGCTTCGCAAGCCCGAAGCTGCTGCGCGAAGGATCTGAGGGGGCGTAACGCACTCAGGCGAAGCGGCCTTGCATCTTGCCGCCAACGAATCCATCGTGATCATTCCAACGCGCGCGACCGGAGAGACCGATGTTTCAATCCATCCTCGTTCCCATCGACCTTGCCGATACCGATCTCGCAAAACCGGCCATCGAGACGGCGGCGTCCTTGTCGAAATCCTCCGGCGGACTGGTGCGTCTGGTCAACGTGATGCCGATCACGCCAGTGATGCTGGCGGAGTATGTCCCGCCCGATTTCGAGATTCAGCAGCGCCAGTCATCCGAGGAAGCGCTCGCTATCGTGGCGCGCGAATCCGGAATCGACAGCAAGCGCATCTCGGTCACCGTGCGCCAGGGTGGCATCTATCATGAGGTGCTCGAGGAAGCCGCCGACATCGGCGCCGACCTGATCGTCATGACATCGCACCGGCCCTCGATGCAGAGTTATTTTCTCGGCTCGAACGCAGGGCACGTCGTGCGTTATGCAAAATGCTCAGTGCTCGTGGTGCGGCATTAAGGTTGCACACCCATCACGAAACGGTTTTCGCCGTTTCTGCTGACTTCTCTCCAGCTTCATCCTGGACTATGGTCCGCTCGCCGCCAGAGGGTGATCCCCATCATCGGGCGGTAAGGTTTGGCCGGGCCGGCCAACGACGCCCGGCCGAGCTGACCTCCTGTTACGGCAGGACGTCCTTCGGCAAAGCATCGAACGTGTAGATGCGCGGCTTGTTACGCCGCAGGAAGCCGCCGATCTGCCAGCCGAACAGCGCAGCAAACCCGATCAGGAACAGCGCGCCGGCAAACTCACCCGTGATCAGCGCACGGATCAGCAATCCAAGCATTGAGACACCGACAAGTCCAAGCACGACAAGCCCCGCCGTGTAGATCGCCGGGTTAATTCCGACCACCAGCACGGCTTTGCTGCCGATCGCGGCAAGGCGGCGATGCAATTCCACGATGAACGCGCGGTAGCCGTTGTCCTGCGGCGACATCAGCGCGACGGTGTGCCACGTCGTTGAGTAAAGCGTCACGCGTTCGCCGCGCGTGTCTTCGATGTCGGCACGGAATCGCCGCGACTGCATCGACACCGGACGATACGACAGACGAATCGCCGCTATCTTCTCCAGCGGCCAGACACCATGCTTTCCTCTCACCTGCCAGGACAGTCCCTCGCCGGTGAGGTCGAATTGCGACGCGCCTCCGACCAGTGATGGCTTGAAGATATATTGCGTACCGTCGCCAGCCTCCTCCAGGCCTTTCACTCCGGCGCGCGGCGTGGCACCGAACAATTGCGAGAGCATGAAAATCCTTCAATCGGCTGCAATCGGGGGCCGGTCACCTTGCGGGACCACCGGCCGCTATTCTACAAGTCATAGCAGCCTGCCGTGCCCGGACGAAACACCCTGATGGCCAAGCCTGCCTATTTCTCGCAAACTATCGTTCTTGCCGCATCGATCCTGTTCGGCGTGCTGCTTGCGCTCGGCATCCACATCATCATCCAGCGCTTCAATCTCAATCTCGGAGACCTGTGGCGCACCGATGTGCCCGAGCTGATGCCCGCGCGTGCCGCGCTGGCCTGGTGGCTTATCGCCGCGGTGGCGTTTCTGGCAGGCTTCATTTCCGCGTCGCTGATGCAGAGCGCAGTATCAGGTCAGATCTCGCTTCGGCTGCGGCAGTTTCTGGTCGTGGTCGGCGTTATCATGCTGGCGGCCGCGGGTCAGGCCGCGGCAGCACCGAGCGCGATCCCGACACTGTCCGGTGTGCTCGCAGGTCTCGCCGCCCTCGGGCTTGGCGCAGTCATGGCGTTCTGCGGCGCGAAGTTCGCAATGCGCCGGGCCTGATCCCTTGGCATGAAAGGCCGCCCCGAGCTTGCGCCGGCGCGGCTTTTTGCCTCATTCAGCCTCACGTTGAATCGTAGCCGTGGCTGGCTTGCCGCCTTCTGGTTGATCCCATTTTCGCCCAGTTGTGTCAGCTTCCGGTCGGCTGCCTTTTCCTCGTCGACAATCCTTTACAACACGGCTGCTCTGCCTGAGCGCATAGATTCCATCAAGAAGACGCGGATGTTCCTGAAGATCATCGCAACCAATGAAAAGGATTGGCGTATCTCACCCTTTGCAACAGCATCTTCGTTTCCCATATCCGGCTAATCGATGAATCGCGGCATCCGGCCTGATATGAAGCAAAGATGACAGCCCGGCCGGCCCCGGTTTCTTAGCAATAACGGCACCTTGCGCCGCACAACGACCTATTTTCCAAGCATGGGATTTCGCGTATGAGTACCGCCGCAGCCGCTTGCTCACTGTCGCCTCAATCGGCTTCTATAGGTTACGCGCCCTGCCGGGAGGACGAATGCAACAAGTGTTGAGCACGCTAGGGCGTGTTTTCAGGGAACGAATCGGCTGGAAACGGCTCGGGATCGTTGCCAGCCTAATTATCGTGACCATTGCGATCATGCATCTGTTCCGCACCCTCAAGGGCGTGGATACGGCGATCGTTTTGACTGCGCTTGCCGAAAAATCCCAAGGCCAGATCGCGCTCGCCGCAGTGTGCGTGCTGTGCGCGTTCTTCACGCTGACGTTCTATGACCTTTTCGCGTTGCGCACGATCGGCAAGATGCACGTTCCCTATCGCATCGCCGCGCTGTCGAGCTTCACCAGCTACACGATCGGCCACAACATCGGCGCCACGGTGTTCACCGGCGGCGCGATCCGTTTCCGCATCTATTCGGACTGGGGGCTGACCGCGATCGATGTCGCGAAAATCTGTTTCATTTCCGGCCTGACATTCTGGCTCGGCAACACCTTCGTGCTCGGCATCGGAATGATCTGGCACCCGGCCGCCGCATCGTCGATCGATCTGCTGCCCGAAAGCATCAACCAGTTGATCGGCGTCGGTCTGCTCGCAGGCATCGGCATCTATCTGACATGGATCGCCACCGGAAAGGGCCGCCGCAAGCTCGGCAAGGACGGCTGGAAGGTTCATCTGCCGTCAGCGCCGCTCACGGCGCTGCAAATCCTGATCGGCGTGGTCGATCTCGGATTCTGCGCGTTCGCGATGTATCTCCTCGCGCCGTCGAGTCCCGACCTCGATTTCGTGACGCTCTCCGTCGTGTTCATTCTCGCCACCCTGCTCGGCTTTGCCAGTCACGCGCCCGGCAGTCTCGGCGTGTTCGATGCGGCGATGCTGGTCGGCCTGCCGATGCTCGGCAAGGAGGAATTGCTGGCCTCGCTGCTGGTGTTCCGCATCCTCTACTTCCTGATCCCGTTCGCCACGTCGATCACGATCCTCGGCATCCGGGAATTGTGGCTCAGCGTCATCCTGCCGTGGCAACAGAGCCGAAAACTCCAGCCCGCGCCCGCGGTCGCGCAATCGTCACCTCCACAGTCGAAGCCGAAGCAGGCCGCGGAGTAATCCTGCGCACAAAGATGTGGCTTGTGGGGTCGCGAAACGTATCTTAGGTTTCAGCCCCGCCCCACATTTTGGCCTTATCCGTCGGCTTCAAACCCTCATGCTCAAGTCGCGCGTCATCCGCTTATCGCTCCTGATCGCGGCGCTCGGCGGCGCGATGGCAAGTGCTGCTGCGGCGCAGACGCCGCTCGTGCCGCCTTCCGTCGCACAGCCCGTTCCGCAGCTCACGACGGCGATGCAGATTTCGTGGGAAGTCCGCAATCGCTTCCGCCTGTTTCGCGAGGAGCGCGATTTCCAGCTTCATATCGCGTCGCTCAGCGGCCGCTCCATTCTTGAATCCGAACAGGCCCTGGCAACGCAGAGCGACGGCCGCGGCTGGGCGCGCAACATACTGGGACGCCTGTGCATTGACGCAACGGGCCGTGTCAGCGAGCCCTGCACGCGCGACGGCGTGAAGGAAAGCTATCTCACGCCCACCGATCATCCGGTGACCATCCGTCTCACCGGCGCGGTGCCGGTCGGCGCGACCTGCGCATGGACCTTCGAGGACGGCGATCCGCCGCGGCAGTCGACGCTCGATTGCGCCGAGCCGATCAACCTGCGCGTCCGCTACGGCCGGCCGACTCCCGTCACCGTCGACGTCTCAAGCGGGTCCGAGGCACCGCAACGGGTCACGACACAGATCGCGGTGCGCGACATTTTCATTGCAGGCCTCGGCGACTCGATCGCATCGGGCGAAGGCAATCCGGATCGCGCAGTGACGCTCAGCGACGATGGCTTCTGTTTCCGTTCTTATCTCGGCGGGCCTGCCGGAATGTATTTCCGCCCCGGCCGCGCGGGCTTCAAGGGCGCGCGCGCCTGCGATACGTCCGACGGCACCAGCCTGCAGAACTGGCAGCGCGCCGGCGCGCAATGGATGAATCCGGCGTGTCACCGTTCGCTCTACAGCTACCAGGCCCGCATGGCGATCGCGCTGGCCGCGCAGAATCCGCAGATCGCGGTGACTTATTTGCCGCTGGCCTGCACCGGCGCGACGATCGATGAGGGCATGTTCGGCGCGCAGCGCGCCCGCGAATGCGTGGTCGGCAAGAACAGCCTGACCTGTCAGGGCACGGTGAATGCGCAGATCGCCGAATTGCGCGAGGCGCTGACCGCGGCAACGAAGCGCCAGCCGGATCGCGGGCTTGATCTCATTCTGCTCTCGATCGGCGCCAACGATGTCGACTTCTCGGGACTTGTTGCCGACGTCATCGTCGAACGGCAGACCGAACGCGCCTTGTCACGGCGCACCGGCGTGCTCAGTTCGGTCGACGAGGCACGCTCCACCCTGCAACGCGAACTGCCGCAGGATTTCAACAAACTTCGGCAGGCGCTGAAACCTTTCGTCGGCGGCGACCTCTCGCGCGTGATCTACACATCCTACGCGAACCCGTCGCTGCTGAATGGCGCGCCCTGCCCCGGCGGACGCGCCGGCTTCGATATTCATCCCGCATTCAACGCCGACCCGCAGCGCCTCGCCGAGGTCACCGAATTCGTGCAGAGCGAGTTTCTGCCCTCGCTCAAGAAGCTGGCGACATGCAGCGGCGGCGTGCTGTGCGGCAATCCCGCGCGCGACCGCATGACCTTCGTCGATCAGCATCAGGCCGCCTTCGCCAGTCACGGGTTCTGCGCGCGCGCCGAGACCGATCCGCCGTTCGACCGTGAATGTTTCTCCGCAAAGGGCGAAAGCTTCGTCGCGGACATCGTCGATGCCGCGAACAATCCGCTGGTCTGCGGCGCGGGCGCCAGCGACTTCCGTCCGTACGCGCCGCGCGCGCGCTGGATCCGCGATGCCAATGACAGCTACTTCACGGCGATGACCTATCCGCAGGCACAGAAAGCGCCGACCAACCAGCCGGGCGACATTCATGACGCGACGTGGGGCGTGCTCTCCGCCGTCTATGGCGGTGCGATCCATCCGACCGCCGAAGGTCATGCCGCAATGGCGGACGCGGCACTTCCCGCCGCAATGAGCGTGCTGGGACTTGGTCTGTCAGAGGCACCAGTGGTCAGCGAACCACTCTCGCCGGCGACGCCTACAAGACAATAATCAGCCTGACTATCGGAAAAACCGTCATTCCGGGGCGCGCCCTTCGCGCGAACCCGGAATCCAAGGTTGCGACAAAGAATGGATTCCGGGCCTGCGCCAGAGGCGCATCCCGGAATGACAGGTTGAAAAATTCGAACGCTTCAGTTCACGCCGAGCTTTTTCTGCAGGCTCGACGATGACGTGGTGTACTGGAACACGACGCGCTTGTCCGGGAAGACGTAGCGGCTCGCCTTCTGCGCCATCAGCGCGCCTTCATGAAAGCCCGAGAGAATGAGCTTCAGCTTGCCGGGATAGGTGTTGATGTCGCCGATGGCGAAGATGCCGGGCACGTTGGTCTCGAACGCCTCGGTATCCACCGGCACCAGATTGTTCTCGAGCTTGACGCCCCAGTTCGCGACCGGACCGAGTTTCATGGTCAGCCCGAAGAACGGCAGCATGGTGTTGCAGTCGATCTTGAAGGTCTCGTTGTCAGTGCCCTTCACCATCGCGCCGGACAGCATACCGTTCTCGCCTTCGAGCGCGGTCACCTGTCCGAGCTTCAGATCCATCTTGCCCGCGGCAACGAGCTTGCGCATCTGATCGACGCTGTGCGGCGCCGCGCGGAAGTCGTCACGGCGATGCAGCAGCGTCACGCGCCTGGCAATCGGCTGAAGGTTCAGCACCCAGTCGAGCGCGCTGTCGCCGCCGCCGACGATCAGCAGATCCTTGCCGCGGAACTGCTCCATCTTGCGCACGGCATAGAACACCGAGGTGCCTTCATAGGCCTCGATGCCGGGCACCGGCGGACGCTTCGGCTGGAACGAGCCGCCGCCTGCCGAGATCACCACGACCTTGGTCTCGAACACCTGACCGGCGTCGGTCGTCACGCGGAACAGCGGGTCGCCGATCTTCTCGATGGTCTCGACCATCTCGTTGAGATGGAAGGTCGGATTGAACGGCTTGATCTGTTCCATCAGGGCATCGGTAAGGCCCTGCCCGGTGACCATCGGAATCGCCGGAATGTCATAGATCGGCTTCTCCGGATAAAGCTCGGCGCACTGTCCGCCCAGCTTGTCGAGAATATCGACCAGATGCACTTTCATATCGAGCAGGCCGAGTTCGAACACGGCGAACAGCCCGCAGGGGCCGGCGCCGATAATCAGGACATCAGTTTTGATCGTGTCGGTCATGCTCGTTCCGGTCTGTCATGGGAGAAAGATCGAGGTGCGGGCGCGTAAGGCGCCGCTTTTAAGGGCATTGTCTAGCCAAGACGGCCCCTCTGGGGAAGGGATTTTCGGGCTGGCGGGCATGCTCCACCGGCTTGTGACGACCGGCTTTTTTCAGGTAAGGGTGCATAAATCCGGAGACTTATTCGTTGAACGCGCCGATCCGCCCACAGTCCAGTTTCAAGCTGGAAGACTACCCGTTCCGCCTGGCCGATAACGTCCGCTACGGCGACCTCGATCCCAACAAGCATGTCAACAACGGGGTCTATTCGACCTATTTCGAGACGGCGCGCGTCACGCTGCTGCGCAGCGGCGACCGCGGACTGATGCCGAAGGGCCTGAGCTGGATGCTGGTGCATCTCGCCATCGATTTCCGCGCCGAAATGCACTGGCCTGGAAGCTTCGAACTGGGGATCGGCGTCTCGAAGCTCGGGCGGACCTCCGCGACCTTCGCGCAGGTGGTGTTCGCGGGCGACGTCTGCACCGCCTCGGCGGAAGCGGTCACGGTTCTGGTGGATGCCACGACCCGCAAACCGACCCCGCTGACGCCCGAGATCATCGAGCGATTTCAGCCCTGGATGCTGCGCGCATAGCGACAACCTGCCCCGCAATTGCTGTTGCCGCCGTGGCGGTTCGCCTCTAAATCTTTGAGGCGAACTTGCGACAACCGGGCCAGTCGTCCGTCATGCTCAGCTTCAACACCGACGATCTCCGTCCACAGGATCGGTTTGACTATTGGTGCGAAGTACGTGCCCGCAATCTTTTCGGCGTGACGATCTCGCTGAAACCGCATGAGCGGCAGAATTTCAGGGGACGGTTTACGGCCGTTCCCGCGGGCGGGGCAATGATCAGCGAGATGCAGGCCTCATCCTACTGGGTGTCGCGCACCGCCGCCGATGTTGCCCGCGCACCCGGCGACAGTCTCTGCATCTATCAGCAGCTCGGCGGCGCGAGCTGGTTCAACAGCAAGGGCGGCGGCGAGTTCGTGGTGGCGGCGAACGACATCGCCATCAGCCACACCGACCTGCCCTATCTGACCCGGCCGGCAACCGCGCACGGCTTCGATCTGCGCGTTCTGAAAATTCCATTCACCGGCCGCGAGGACCTCGTCCGCGCGGCGCGAGGTCTGTCGCCGGCGCTGCTGAGCGACAATCCGCGCTTGAAAACCGTCATATCCGCTTCGCTGGCAGCACTGGCCGCGGACTGTGCCAGAAATCCCGACAACGATTTCGATCTCGCCGTCGATCACCTCGCGCAACTCGCACTGCTGGCCCAGGGGCGTGTACGGCACGGCTCACCGGAGAGCCGCGCCGCGCTGCGGTCCGGTTTTCTGCACGCCGCCCGCGATGTCCTCGCGCGCAACATGCATCGCCCCAACCTGACGCCGGCGGCGGTCGCGGCCGAACTCGGAATCTCGCCGCGGAAACTGCATCTGCTGTTTGAACCGACGGGCATGTCCTGCGCACGCACGCTGACGGCGATGCGTGCCGCGGAAGCGCTGCGGCTCCTGAGGAATGCACCGATGCAGCCCGTTGCGGAGATCGCGCAGGCGTCCGGGTTCGACAGCTCCGCCACGTTCTACCGCGTGTTCCGCAATGTCTACGGCATCACGCCAGGCGATGCGCGGACCGCAGCTGTCCTCGACTGATCGTCTGCGATGCTGAGTTTCTCCACCGACGACATTCGTCCGCAGGATCGCTTCGACCACTGGTGCGAAGTGCGCGGCAAGAGTCTGTTCGGCGTCACCATCGAACTGGAGCGTGAGAAACGCGCCGACTTCCACGGCCGGTTTTCCGCGACACCGATTGGAAACGCCGTGCTGGCGGAGATGACAGCATCGTCCTACCGCGTCAGCCGCACACCGGCCGACATCGCGCGCGTCTCGAGCGACAGTCTGAGCATCGGATTGCAGATCCGCGGGCCGGGCTGGATGAAGATCAAGGGAGACCGCGTGCATCTGGTGCGCGAAGGCGATGTCACGATCAGCCACGCGAACATGATGTTCGCGGGAACGCCGGAACGATCGGACGGCTTCGATTTCCGCACATTGAAGATTCCGCTCACGAACGATCTCGCGCTCGGCGCGCGGACCCACGATCTCTTTCCTGAACCGCTGATGCAGGGCGCCCGCCTGACTCGGCTGATCAAGGCGACGCTGAGCGCACTGGAGCACGACCCGTTTCAGGCATCGGGCGAGATCGAATCCATCACCCGGCTTGCCCTGATCGCACGAGGCCGCCTTGCGCAAGGCTCACCCGAAGGCCGCGCCGCGCTGCGTGCCGGATTTCTTCACGCGGCGCGCGAGATCATGATCCGCGATCTGCACCGCCCGGATCTGACATCGGCGACGGTCGCCGCCGAACTCGCGATCTCGCTGCGGCAGGTGCATGTGCTGTTCGAGCCGACGGGATTGTCCTTCGCGCGAACGCTGACAGCGATGCGCCTCAAGGAAGCACGCCGGCTGCTCGGCCTCACACCGGCGCGGCAGGTCGCGGACATTGCCTATGCCTGCGGCTTCGACAGCATCGCGACATTCTACCGCGTCTTCCGCAGCGCCTACGGCATGACGCCGGGCGATGTCCGGGCGATGTCTCTCAACGCGTGAACCCTGTGGCACCCGGACCACAGGCCTGAAAAGACTCTCTTTTTGAGCCTTGGGGCCGAGCGTTTGCACGCAATGAGAAGACGGCTTTTTCCCGATTTGTTAGGCCAAGGCCGGTTGGGGAGCCGTCAATGGCTGAGGCTGGACTTTTAACGCGTTCACGATGGCGCGCCGCGCTGCTGGCTGGCACTGCGCTGGCCGCGCTTGCCACTCCGTCCACAGCGCAGGCCGTTGACGGGATGGATGTCCTCACCGGGCTTGCCAGCGATCCCTTCTCGATCTGGGGTATGAGCCGTAACGGGCAATTCCTTGTTGGCGTTACTGACGGCGGCTCCAACAACTATCGCGGTTGGATTTACAGCAACGGCACCTTCACCCTGGTGCCGGTGTTCGCCGACCCGACTCTCCAGACCACTGCGTCGGCGATCAACGATACCGGAACGGTCTGGGTCGGTTATGGGCAATTTCAGGGGCCAGTCTATGTCACCGGCCACGCGATCCGTTATGCGAACGGCGCCTTTACCGACCTTCATACCGGCGCCGCATTCGGACCCGGGGGCTCGCTCGAGAATTATATCGAAAGCTTCGCCACCGCCATGAGCGCCGACACGAATGTCGTCGCGGGCTTTGCTCTGAGTAACCTCGGAGGTTGGCAGGCCTTTCGCTGGACCCAGGCCACGGGCATGACGGGCCTCGGTTTCCTGCCGGGTTATTCGTTGAGCCACGCGACCGCCATTTCCGCGGACGGGACCACAATCGTCGGCTATGTGGGCAATGCCGGTCCAGAGCAATACCAGGCGATGTACTGGACCACGGCGACCGGCATGGTCGGCCTCGGTTCGCTGCCGACAGCGCCCGGAGGAAACAGTTTTGCAAACGCCGTCAGTGCCAATGGCTCCGTGATCGTCGGAGGTGCCGTCGTGGATAGCACTGGGAATCAGCACGCCTTTCGCTGGACGCAGGCTACCGGCATGCAGGATCTCGGCACGCTGCCAGGTGGCGTCTATTCCAACGCCGTTGCCGTCAGCGCCGACGGCTCGATCGTGGCGGGCGGCTCCAGCGGCACGGGCGGCGGAGGTTTTGGATTTGCATTTCGATGGACACAGGCTACCGGCATGCAAAAATTGTCCGATCTCCTGGCCGCGAGTGGCGTAAGTCCGGGACCTGGCTTCATTCTGGGCCAAACTGCTTACATGTCCGCCGACGGCAAGATCACCGTCGGCCAACTCACCGGTCCAGGCGGGGCGTGGCAGGGGTACTACATCGCGCGCTGCCAATCCGTGATCTGTCAGGGGCTGACGACCTACGACCAGATGGCCAGTTCCTACGCAGGCCAGTCCGCCGTCGGACAGACCGCCAACGCCGCGATCGGCGGCGTGCTCGGCACCATGCAGGAATACGCGACGCAGGCGTATCAGACTCAGGGCAGCCGCAGCACGCCGTACTCGGTGTTCGGTTACGGTGCCTATGACAGCGACCCGATTGCATCGGGCACACTCGGCCTCACCGCCGATCTGCCGTTCGGTCTTGTCGCCGGATTCACGGCGTCGGCAAACTACGTGAAGACTGACATGGTCTATCACGGCAATGCCAAGATGTTCGGCGGCGCGCTGGGCGCATTCATCGCACGCACACCGGACACGGGCGTGCAATGGCTGCTCGGCGGCAGCCTGATCGCGCTGAGGGGCGACATCACACGCGGTTATCTCAACGGCGTCCCACCGGCATCATCGACCGGATCAGCGTCGGGCAACGGCTATGGCGCCACCGCGCGCATCGGCTGGGGCTTCGCGGTTCTGCCGCAGGTCACGGTGACGCCGTTCGCCTCCTACACGTTCGCAGAAACGCGCTTCGGAGGTTACGGCGAGACCAATGGCGTGTTCGCCTCGAACTTCGATGATTTCATTTCGACCTCGCAGGTCTCGCGCGTCGGCGGCGATCTCCGCTACACCTTCGCGCCGAATAGCTGGGTCTGGGGCACGGCAGCGTGGGGCCATCGCCTCGACAGCGGCAGGGGCGCAAGCATCACCGGCACGCTGATCGATGCGCCGTTCGGCTTCACCTCGCCCGGTCTCTCGTCGGCAAGGGACTGGACGGAAGTCGGCGGCGGCGTGCGCCTGCCCGCCTGGACCAGCGGCGCGGTCACCGCCTCGGTCACGGCTTCGCTCACGCCCGGTCAGGTGGTCACTTACGTCTCCCGCCTCGGCGTCAGTCAGACGTTCTGAGATCACACGGACGGCGCGTGCAGCGCGAAAAAGTTTGGCGTTTGCGCGGAGTGAGAAGACGGCCTGCGGCCCTCTTGGTAAAACATGTCCGTTGGAGAGCGTATCGGCGAGGCTTCACGTCACCTTTCATGACGTAAGAATTTGTTGCGCCCGTATTTTTCGCGCTTCCATTTCATCACCAAAAAATTTCTCGCGCCGCCCCCTGTGGCCGCTACGCCACAAGCCGGAAAAGATTCGGATTTTAGGCATCCGGACAGAACGCGTGCGCGCAATGAGAAGACGCCTCCAAATCGATCTGTCACACGTTTCCTGCTGAGACCTCCGCCGCCGGGTTGGCGACGGAGCATGGAGTGATGGGTGGGGCATGGGGTGCGTTGAGAGGATCGCGGCGATCAAACGAGCCGCGTTCGCGCTGTTGGCGGGTGGCCTTCTGGCGGTCTCGGCCACGTCAAGCGCATGGGCATCGGCAGGCTGCGACGCCGTCAACAATGGCGAACTCGACGTCTCCGCGTCCACTTCAACGCCGATGGCCTCGCGTAGCATCACCGGCAAGCGTTTCGCCCCGGGCGATGTGCTGACCGCGACTGCCCGCACCAATGACGGCTCGTTAAACCTGGTCTATCTGGTGTTCGCGGATGGCAGCCAGAGGAGCGTGCAGAGAAACAACCCTCCGAATTTCTCCACCATTACACTCACTGCAGCCGGCAACGAGTCCTCCATCACCGCCTACATCTATAACAATGGCGCAGGCGGCGCCTCGAACTGGATCACGGTCACATGTACGCCCGGCCCGGCCAATGCCAGCCTGACGGAAATCCAGAGCAGCGGAAGTCCGAGCATCGCCGGACAATCGGTGACCTTCACCGCCACCATGACCGGCACCGCATCCAACGGCACTCCGAACGGCACCGTCACCTTCGACTTCGGCGATGGCACAGCGGCAACACCCGTCACGCTCAGCGGCGGTACGGCATCCATCAGTCATACCTATGCGACAGCGGGCAACAAGACCGTGACCGCGAACTATAGCGGCGACAGCACCAACTATGTCGCAAGCTCGGCCAGCATGACGCAGACCGTCAACAAGGTCACCAGTTCGCCTGGTCTGAACATCACGCCGTCGCCCGCTGTCGTGGGCCAGGCGTCAACATTCTCAGTGACGGTCCCTGGCGCGTCGGGAGTGCCGGCTCCGACCGGCACGGCGACGATCAACTTCGGTGACGGTTCATCCAACGCAGTTCTCACGCTGAGCAGTGGAACCGCCAGCACGACGCATACCTATGCGGCCGCGGGCAACTTCACCGCGACCCTGACCTATAGCGGCGATACGAACTACGCGAACGCTGCGCCCACTTTTCCGGTGACGGTCAGTGCGGGAACGTCAGGCACCACACTCGGCTCGAGCGCCAATCCGAGCCCGTTCGGACAATCCGTAACATTCACCGCGACAGTCACCGGCACCAATCCCACCGGTACGGTGCAATTCTTTGACGGCGCGACGCTGCTCGGCTCCGGAATTGTATCGGCGGGAAGCGCCACCTTCTCGACCTCGGCCCTGTCTGCGGGACCGCATTCCATCACCGCAGTGTATGGTGGCGACACCAACAATAATGGTTCGACATCCTCCGCCCTGTCCCAGACCATCAGCCTGTCCACCACCACGACAACGCTGGCGTCGTCGCAAAATCCAAGCGACGTAGGCAAGCCGGTGACATTCACCGCGAGCGTCACAAGCGGCGCCGGTGCGCCGAACGGCGGCACCGTGACCTTCATGGACGGTGCGACAACGCTCGGCAGCGCCAGCGTGTCTGCAGGCGTCGCCACGCTCACCACGTCCGCGCTGGCGCTGGGTAGCCACACCATCACCGCGAGCTATAGCGGCAGCCCCGGTTTTACGAGCGGCATATCATCGCCGCTGATGCAGTCGATCAACATTCCCGCCGACAGCCTGAAGCTGCGCGCGCTGCAAGCCATGGCGACGCCCGTGGTGAGCCAGTTCTCCGGTCAGGCGATCTCCGGTGCGATCGACAATGCCGTCAACGAAGGCTTCGCCGACGATGGCGGATCGCTGGTCAGCCCGAACAACAGCGGCATCCGTTTCAACTTCGCCGCCGACAGCGGCAGTGACGATCCGAAAGCTTCGTCAAAGGTGAGTTCGGCCGCTCCGTTCGGCGCAACCTCGGACAAGTCGCGCGTCAACGACGCTTTCGATGCCCTCGCCTATGCCGGACCGGTCAAGGCCCCGAAGCGTTTCGTCGAACCGCGCGACTGGCTTGGCTGGGCGGAAGTACGCGGCGCAACGCTCGAGCGATGGAGCGCGGCGGGTGCAGGCACGTCGACCCTCTATGGCAACCAGATCAACGTGCTTGCTGGTGTTACGCGCAGGCTTGCGCCGAACTTCCTGATCGGCGCATTCGGTGGCTACGAGACATTCGATTATCGCTCGGATCAGTTGCAGGGCCGCATGAAGGGCGACGGCTGGACGGTTGGCAGCTATCTCGGCTGGAAGATCACCCAGACCATCCGCTTCGATGCCGCAGTCGGATACTCCGGCCTCGGCTATGACGGCACCGCGGGCACTGCCTCCGGCTCATTCACCGGCAATCGCTGGCTGGTATCGGGCGGATTGACCGGCAAGTATGAAACCTACGGCCTGATGATCGAACCGTCGGCGCGCATCTACGCGCTGTGGGAACACGAGAACGCCTACACCGACACGCTCGGCACGGTTCAAACCGCGCGCGACTTCACCACAGGCCGTGCCAGCGCGGGGCTCCGGCTCGCCTATCCGGTGATGTGGTCGTCGGTCGCCATCGCGCCGTATGTCGGATTGTACGGCGACTATTACTTCAACGGCGACACTGCGGCCGTTCCGCCCGCAAGCCTTGCGACGGTGTCAGCCGCCATCCTCGACGGCTGGTCGGCGCGTGTCGCGAGCGGCGCCAATCTGAAGTTCGCCAACGGTGCGCAGATCTCCGTCGGCGCGGAGCGCGGCGGACTCGGCAGCAGCAGTGGCGCGGCCCTCTGGACCTATCGCGCCCGCGCGTCAGTGCCGTTCTGAGTTCGGGCCATGCATCCTCTGCCGCCGACGCTCGCCATCGCGCTCCGGCTGACCGGCGCGATCTGGATCTTCGGCATTGTTGCGATGCTGATGCAGGCGGACACGCGAATCGTGGCCGCCGCTTTCGTCGTCGGCCTTGTGACCGCGATTATCGAATGGATTATTGCCCGACAAATTCCGCCTCCGGCTGAGGAGCCGGAGGACGATAGCGAACTTACGCCTGACGCTCGGGCGTCGACACCACAAGTCCGTCGAGTTCGTCGGTCACCTTGATCTGGCACGACAGCCGCGAGTTCGGCCGCACGTCGTAGCCGAAGTCGAGCATGTCCTCTTCCATCGGCGTCGGCGATCCGACCTTCTCGCGCCAGGCTTCATCGACATACACATGGCACGTCGCACAGGCGCATGCGCCGCCGCACTCGGCTTCGATGCCGGGAATTGCGTTGCGGATCGCGCCTTCCATGACGGTCGCGCCCGCCTCGACATCGACGGTGCGGGTGGTGCCCGAGTGATCGGTGAAATTGATCTTGACCATATTTGACGTGCTGCCCGGATAATTCTGTTGGAGACGTCCTATAACGGGTCAGTTGGCCAGACGCCAGCACTGCCCGGGGATAAAAGCCGTGCGGAAAAGCCGGTCAGGACCGGTTCAACATCTGGCCGATCGCGGTTCTGGCTTCCTCGACCGCGCGCTGAAGCAGCGTGATCGCGCCTGCAACGTCGCCATCGCTCTTCATGGCGGCTTCGACGCCGAGGGCGGCCTCCGCCACGCGGAATGCGCCGATCGCCCGCGCGGACCCCTTCAGCGTATGCGCCAGCGCGGCCGCGTCCGCCGGGATGGTTTTGAGGCGGGCGACGAGATCGGCGCTCTGGGCCGCGAAAAGCCCGAGAACTTCGGCTTCAAGCGCTGCTTCGCCGAGGGTCATGCGTCCGAGATGCTGGACGTCGATGGCGGAGTCTTCTGGAACCAGCGGTGGTGACGGCATCCAGTTCAACCGCTCCAGGTTAAGTGACATGACCCATCCGAATTGCTGACGGCACCGGCTCGAATCCGGCCGGAAACACCGTCAGGCAATCACACCAATGGTTAACGAAATGTATCAGGCATTCGCCTCGATTTAGCCATGTTTTCGCCGCCTCGCCGCCTAGAAATACCAAAGTGCTTTTGAAAACTGTTGATTTCTGAAAGCGTTAACCGTGCCGGTGTTAACGATGATTAAAAATCTATTAACCCATCCCATTTCATTCGACCCACCGAGCCAATAGGATGTTTGCGGAAGTGCGGGACAACCGGCGGGACAAATCGGCGAACGTAACTTCGTTTCGTCTACCGGTATCGGGGAACATTCGACGGCGCGCAGCCCTGGCTGCGGTGCCACTTGCGGATGCGTAAAAAATAAAGGCGTGCGGGACACATGGCGAAAAATCCGAAGGTCAAGGATCCAACTGAAGCCGCCCTTTCGGCGATCCAGGAAGCTCTGAACATCGGCGATCTGCCTCCGTCCGACAGCAGTCGGGACAATCTGGCGCGCAACGAACCGTCGCTTGGCGCTGCCAGCCGCGGCGCCGACCTGCGTTCGCCTGTTGCCGACGACCTCGGCGTCCCGAGCTTCGACCGCAGTCCCGCCAATGACGACCGCGAAACCATCGGCGCCATTCTCCAGACCATCCAGAAGGGCCGCCCGCGGCGCAACGCCTATACTGTCGCGACGCTGTTTTCGGGCCTGTGGATCGCAGGCGTCGGCTTCCTTGCGTTCGCTTTCCTGCCCGCACTCGAATCAATCGTCGGCCAGGGCAGCGCCGGTGTGCTGGCGCTGATTGGCCTGATCGCCGTTCTCGTTGCCCCGCTGCTGCTGTTCTACTTCATCGCGAACATGGCGTGGCGCAGCCAGGAAATGAGCATGATCGCTCAGTCGATGGCGCAGATGGCCGTGCGCTTCTCCGAGCCCGAGCATGTCGCCAACGGCGCGATCGTGACCGTGGGTCAGGCGATCCGCCGCGAAGTCGCCGCCATGGGTGACGGCGTCGAGCGTGCCGTCGCGCGCGCCGGCGAACTCGAAGCCCTCGTCGCCAACGAAGTCTCCTCGCTGGAGCGTGCCTACAGCGACAACGAAGTGCGCATCCGCGCCCTGCTCCAGGACATCGCGGTTCAGCGCGACAACCTCGTCGGCCAGGCCGAACAGGTCCGCAACGCCATTTCCGGCGTGCAGATCGATCTGCGTCAGGACATTGCCCTGATCAGCGACGCCATTGCCTCGCGCGTGGATGAAGTGGCCAGCAGCATCACCGGCGCCCTCGAAGAACGCAGCGAACACATCACCCGCGCGCTCTCCAGCGCCGGCGACAACATGATCATCGCGCTCGGTGAGCGCGGCGGCGACCTGCTCGACCGCCTCGAGGAAGCCAGCACCCAGACCGCCGCCAGCGTGCTCGACGCCAGCGAAAAGCTGACCGCCAGCCTCAACTTCAAGACCGGCCACGTCCACGAGGAATTCGCGGACCTCGCCGACCGCGTCCACGACGCCCTGAACGAACGCCTCGACAAGATGACCGGCGAGTTCGAACAGCGCTCGGCGACCATCGTCGACAGCATCGCCGCCCGCTCGGAGGAAATCGTTGCCAGCGTTGCGGAACGTACCGACAAAATCGTCGAATCGATGAGGGTTTCGAGCGAGTCCCTGCTCTCCGAGCTCGATGTCCGTGGCGCCACCCTCTCCGAGCAGATCGACGAGGCCGGCAATCGCCTTGCCGACCGCGTTCTGTCCAGCGGCGACAAGGCCGGCGAAGCGCTCGACGTCACCATCAATACGCTGGTGGCGAAGGTCGTGAGCCAGACCGAAAGCGCCCACGAGACGCTGAGCAACCAGATCGGCCTGTTCGACGGCATCGTCAAGGAACACGGCAACGAACTGGCCGAGAAGTTCGCGCGCGACAGCGGCACACTCGGCGCGCTGATCACCCGCCACATCGCCGAATTCGACCGTACGGTGAAAACCTATGGCGGCGAGATCGTCGAACGCATGGGCGAGCACACCCAGGGCCTCGCCGACAACCTCAAGGCCTATGTCGACACCTTCGACACCCGCGTCACCACGCATCGCGACGAGATTCACAACAAGCTCGATCAGAGCCTCACCGGCTTCAAGACCGCGATCGAAGCCCGGATCGAGAGCCTCGACACGTCCCTGCTTTCCACCGTCAACGCGCTGGACGAGACCGTTGCGAACCGCACCAAGGCCCTTGAGGAAACGTTCGACAGCCGCGCCGCCGCCTTCGGCGACACGGTCAGCAACCGCGCAGCGTCCTTCACCACGGTGATGGATACGCGCACCAGCGCCTTCACCGATGCGATCGACGGCCGCGCCATGGCGTTCACCGAGAAACTCGGCGAGCACACCGCCGAAATCGCCAAGGTGTTCGACACCCGCGCCGCCGAATTCACCGAAACGATCAACGACAAGACCACGGCGTTCAAGGAATCGATCGACTACCGCACCACTGCCTTCACCGATACGATCGACAGCCGCACCACGGCCTTCGCCGATCTCATCGAGGCGCGCACGGCGGCGATCACCGAACGGGTCGACACCGGAGCGGAAGCTTTCGCCACCATCGTCGATGCCCGGACGGCCGCAATCACCGATGCGCTGGAAACCCGCACCGCGGCGCTTGCGAACATCGTCGAAACCCGCACCGCCGCCTTCGCGGACACCATCGACACCCGCACCGCGGCCTTCGCCGATACCGTCGATACCCGCACCGCATCGCTGGTGCAGACCTTCGACAGCCGCGCCGCGGCCTTCGCGTCGGTGGTCGAAAACCGCGCCGCCTCGATTGCCGAGGCCATGGAGTCGCGCGGCACCCAGGTGATGAATATGCTGACCGGCGGCGTCGACGATATGGCCAGCGCCATGACCGCGCGCATCAAGGACATCCAGGGCAATCTGGAGTTCAACGTCTCCTCCCTCGCCTCGGACATCAGCGCGCGCGTCGCGCAGTTCGAGAACCTGCTCGATACGCGGGTCGAGGCAGCGGCGAACCGCGTCACCACCAGCGGCCAGCATGCCGCCGAGGCGATCGGCTCGCGTTCGGAAGACATGACCCAGGCGATCAAGGCCCGCGTCGAGGAAGCCGAGCGCGCCCTCACCGGCCTGATGTCCAACACCTCGACCACGATCCAGGAAGGCGCCCGCACCGCCCAGCAGTCGCTGATCTCGCTCTCCGGCGACGTCAGCAGCCAGCTCAAGGCGGTTTCCGGTGAAATCACCGGCCAGCTCAAGGCCGTGTCCGGCGAAGTCAGCACCGATCTGAAGACGGTGTCGGGCGAAGTGGGCTCGCAGCTTCGCGGCATCACCAGCGATGTCGGCACCCAGCTCCGGGATATTTCCGGCGAGGTCGGCGCGCATCTTCGCGGCATCTCCGGCGACGTCGGCACAAGCCTCAAGGCGGTCTCCGGCGACCTCGAGCGCTCCATCCAGATGGCCGCGCGCGAAGCCGAGAACACCCTCACCGTCGCATCGACCAGCGCGACCGCGCAGATCAAGTCGGCCTCCGCCGAAATCGAGCGCACCATCGCGGTCTCGACCGACCGCTTCGGCGCGACGCTCAACGGCAAGGTCGAGGCGATCACCGACGGCGTCCGCGAGCAGACCGAGCAGCTTTCGCAGCTGGTCGACACGCGCCGCGGTGCACTGGTCGAAGCCCTCGGCAGCAAGGCCGCGGAAATTTCGTCCACCATCGGCAGCGCCGCGGACTCCGCGCTGAAGTCGATCGAAAATCACGGCGGCGCATTCACCGTCGCGATGATGAACAACTCCTCGGATCTGGCCCGCCAGATCAACACCGCCAGCGAGATCGCGATCGGCGCCGTCAGCAAGTCGCTGAAGGACATCGACCAGACCTCGCGCGCGGCGATCGACCAGTCACGTCAGGTGGCGACGTCGACCATCAACGAGCTGCAGGAGACCTCGAAGATCCTGCGCACCGATACGCTCGCCCTGTTCGAGCGGCTGCGTGAAGGCAACATCCTGCTCCAGGAAGTGCTCACCGGCGCCCACGACAACCTCAACTCGCTCGAGCGCACGCTTGTTACGCGGGTCGCGGAGTTCGTCTCGACGATGAACGATGTCACCAGCCGCAACGGCGACTCCACCAAAACGCTGGAACAGTCGCTCGGGTTGTTCACCGCCAAGACCTCGGGCGCGCTGGAAAGCCTCAACTCGATCTCGTCGCAGTTCGAGAACCACGGCCGCGCCCTCGCCGAGGCCGCGACCCTGATCGAGCGGAGCAACGAGCGCGCCAGCGACTCCGTCGCCGAACGCAACGCCCTGCTGGAATCGCTGGTCTCGACCATCGACCTGCGGACCCACGACCTCGACGAGCGTCTCTCGCGCTTCACCAACCTGCTCGACGACTCGCTCGCCGCGGCCGAAACGCGGGCACGCGACATCGCGCAGATCGTGGCGCAGACCGCGGGCTCCAGCTCGGCTGAAGTCAGCCGCCAGTTCGAAGCGGTCCGCATGGCCGTCGAGGACGAGCGCCGCCAGACCTCCGAAGCCATGGCCGAACTGTACGATCAGGGCACCCGCGAGGCGGAGAACATGTTCCGCCAGGCCGCAGACAAGTTTGCGACCATCGTGCACGGCATGAAGCAGATGGCGTCCGAACTGCACGGCGAACTCGACGCCACCCGCGCCGAACTGCGCCGCGGCGTTCTCGAAGTGCCGCAGGAAGCGGCTGAGAGCACCGCGCAGATGCGCAAGGTGATCGTCGACCAGATCGAAGCGCTGGCCGAACTGAACCGCATCGTCGCCCGCCACGGCAAGGGCCTCGACGTTGCGCCGACCACCCGCACCGTCTATCGCGAGGAAGAAACCGTGATGGCGACAGCCGGCGGCCGCGCCGAGACCGCCTCGCGGCCTGCGCCGCGTCCGCGCGACGTTGCCAGCGCATCCAGCCTGCCCGCGCCGGAGTTCGGCCCGGCCAGCCCTGCGCCGCGCCGCACCGAAGCGCCCCCGGTCTCTCCGGTCGGCAATGGCGGCAACAACGACGGCTGGCTGTCCGATCTGCTGAACCGTTCGGACAACGACGACGGCGCACGCGGCCGTGCCGCGCCGTCCGCTCCGCGTCAGTCCGCAAACCCGCTTGAAGCGCTGTCGCTCGACATCGCCCGGCTGGTGGACCGCGAACTCGCCGCCGAGATGTGGGATCGCTATCAGCGCGGCGAACGCAAGGCGTTCTCCAAGCGGCTCTATACGCCGGCGGGCCAGAAGGCGTTCGACGAGGTCGCCCGCAAGTATCGCGCCGACCGCAACTTCAAGCAGACGGTGGACCGTTACATCAACGAGTTCGAACGCCTGCTGGACGAAGTCTCGCGCGACGAGCGCGGACCGGCAGCCCTGCGCAGCCATCTCGTCTCGGAAACGGGCCTCGTCTACACCCTGCTCGCCCACGCGGCGGGACGGCTGGGGTAAGCTCAGACACCATTCGGCAACCATACGAACAGCGGAGGCTTCACAGCCTCCGCTTTTGCTTTTCGGATGATGGATTTGTTTCGCGCTCGTCGGCTAGCGTTGCGGCCTTGATTGCGGAGTTATGGCAGTGAGGCGGTTCACCATTACAGCGCTAGTCAGATCCCGACGCTTGTGACCTTCATCGACCTGAACGATCCGAAGTCCGCACAGGTCGACCCGCCAAATGGGTTGAGCCAGACCTTCGGTAATGGCGTGCAACTCAGGAATGTCACTATCGAAATCGTCTCAGCCGGAATTTGGCCGTTGACGTTACTTGGACTCACCGGCGAGCCGGTAACGTGGGGGATAGAGAAGAAAATTACCGGCCTAAAAAATCCAAACACGTGGAACGAGCAGTTGAGGGGCGAAGCGTATCGGAGAGGCGCCCTTCAAGTGGGTGCTGGCAATTTCATACGTGGGGGCTGATCATGTCTATCAATGATGGCCCGTTTAGCCCGTTTCTGGCAATAGCCAGCAAGCGTAGCCCGGATGGAGTCAGCCGATTTCTCCACCCGTCATTCCGGGATGCGCCGCTTGGCGCAGGCCCGGAATCCATGACTAGCTTGCGATCTCGGGATAAAGATCAATCCACTCGGGATTGCTTTCTTCAATCAGCCGAATCTTCCAGGCCCGGCGCCATTTCTTCAGTTCTTTCTCGCGTGTGATCGCGGTAATCGCGTCCTCATACACCTCGAACCAAATCAGCTTGTCCACACCGTACCGCTTCGTGAAGCCATCGATAGTCTTGGCACGGTGCTCGAATCCTCGCCTCACCATATCGTTCGTTACGCCGAGATAGAGCGTGCCGTTCCTTTTGCTCGCAAGCAGATAGACGTAATGGGCCATTTGATTATCAGACATGGATTCCGGGCTCGCGCAAATGTGCGCCCCGGAATGACGGCGGATAATTTCGGGCGAGCGTAGCAAGCAAGTCCGGATGAAGCGACGCGGTATTCTATCCGTCATTCCGGGATGCGCCGAAGGCGCAGGCCCGGAATCCATGATTGCGACGATCTCCTGAGTGGCTATGGATTCCGGGCTCGCGCAACGCGCGCCCCGGAATGACGGCGGAAAATATTGCGGGCGCGCGGCCCGAAACATTTCGTGATGGGGATACGCGTCCCCGTGTTCTGAAGCGCGCTTAAGTTCGCCATGTCCTGTTCGTGAGGGGCGCTTCTCGAGGGCGCTTTGAAGCGGAGCAGGATGCGGCGCCTGCGCGCGTGTCTCGCACACACGCGTCCGGGAGGCTGGGGTCACCGTCCGGGCCAACTATGTGGCTCTGCCGTTC
>Ga0310345_10000193_pt1 | contig 115461 bp, 94 predicted proteins | sample HC15DNA20500_MG_FD_204667 | JGI IMG/M metagenome (GOLD analysis project Ga0310345, IMG submission 204667) | Marine microbial communities from station ALOHA, North Pacific Subtropical Gyre - HC15-DNA-20-500_MG | ecosystem: Environmental > Aquatic > Marine > Oceanic | place: Pacific Ocean: North... | reverse complement strand
AACATCACGATTCATGACCATAACAGTCGATCATGACCATCGATCGACGCACACAGCCGTCTCGTACGGTTGAACCAGATCACCAACCATGCATATACGAGCGGATCGTCTTCGGATGACCCGCCACACGATTAAGAGCCTCCAGGGTGAAAACCTTGGAGGCTCTTTTTTTGTGCGCTGTATCCACAAGGTCCGACGGTGAACAGCGGCAGAGTGACGCCCCCCGTCGCAGGATGGCCGGGAGGTTCACCTCCCTGGTGCGGAGCAACAAGCAGGTGCCCATGAGCCGTTCCATTCGGTTGCCAAGGTGTCCTTGGGTGAGACCGTCCGCAATCACAGTCATTCGATCGTCAGCGCCCGGCTGCGTATGACTTAATAACGCGGAAGTGAACGTCCGGGCCATCCGCCGTTTCGGTGAAACCGTACAAATCTTTCTACCTAGGCAACGTATGGCTGCACAGTGCGGTAAGAGCAGTGTAACCGCCGTAACGTTAATCACATGCGGTCCAGTAGCTTTGGTGATTTCTCAGAGACTGGTCGCCTCAACGCCTCTCCGCCTGTTAGATGCACTGCACGCCTCCGCTTGCTTGACAGCTGACAATCCATCAGTAGACAATCGTTAACAACCTGAAGCCGAATGCCGATCGCGAATCGATGAAAGATTCCCCAGTGATCGTTGGTAAGACCGCTTTCACTAGTCCTTCAGTTATCCTGAGAGAACGATTGGTGATGAGCCATGCCAAGCGATCGAAGCAGTTTCGAAAATATTCGGGCAGTCGCACGCGAAGAGGCTTGTGACGCATTGAGGTTATCTACCCATCACCTTGAACAGCCCGTCGCGCATCAAACTTAGAAGATGACCATGAAGCTCGAAGAAATTATAAATCGACTCAATTATATTGAGCATCGCGTGAACGACTTTGAATCGAGCGGGGCCGATGCGTACTGAGAGTCTTGTTGCTGCCATAGGCGGCCTACTCACAATAGTCCTGATTACGGCACTCTTGGTTTACAATCGTATCAGCGAATTGTCGTTTGTCACTCCGCTATGTGCGACTGCGCTCGTGTGCTTGGTGATTCATGGATTCTCTCGGCTGCGAGTACTCGACCTGAAGAACCTGAAGCTTACTCTTGACCACATCGAACAAGTTCGCGACGACATCTACGCAAGAGAACAAGATCTGAAGAATGCGTCACTTGCGCTGTCAGAGCTAATCCTATTTAAAGACGTCGTAGGCAATAGACTTGGTGATGACCGGTTCCACAAAAACTCAGAAAAATGGACAATCAAAAAGGCCCAAGAATTAAAGGTCGCCTTGCTCGCTTCGGACGCCGAACGAAATCACGTGTTTAGATATGCGCAGGAGTTTGGCGAACTGGACCGATTACGCGATGCGGATGAGGGCACTGACGAACTCTGGGAGAGGATTGTGGACACGATTCAAGCGGAATGCGAAGGATTAGGCTAATAAAACGGTGAACCGGACTAGGCTCGCCTTTCGGTTTTTCGACGTCCTTTCCGTCGTTTACATTTCCTGTTGGGCCAACGTCAACTCCGTTGGCCCGCCAACCCGGTTACCTGGGACGTTACCCCCCATAGGAGGCAATCGCTGTGACTCTTACACTTTCGGCCGTTGAAAATGCCTTCCAGCCGTCGCGGGAGGTTGAGGACGTCGAGCGTTTTGCTGGTCGTAAGGAAGCGGTTTCCGATTCCTACTTCGGTCTAATATCTGCTGGTACCAATCTCGCCGTAGTGGGAAACCGCGGCGTTGGCAAATCGTCGCTTGCACGACAGGTTCTCCGTATCGCGAATGGTGACAACTCCCTTCTCGACCGACTGGAACTACCCTCCGACGAGACGCTCGATTACTTAGCTATATATTTCGCTTGCGGGAATTCGACAAAGGATGTCCCCGATCTGCTGACAAAGTTGCTAACTACGTCTAGTTGCCTAAGAGACTGGATATACGAAATTCCAAAGGCCCAAAAAGAAATCCAAACCCTTGCTCCGCGACTTTCAGCTGGTTTTCCCGGCTTTAGCGCCTCTTTGGGCGGGGAAAAATCGAAGCAGGTCGAGTCCACACCTGCGGTGCCAAGTCACGACATAGAGTCTGTGTTTTTGAACGTCTGTTTGGCAATTGCTGAACAAGGTATTGCGAAGTCCGGACTACTAATCGTCATTGATGAGTTCGATCAAATTGCTAATCCATCGGGCGCTGCCGGTCTTTTCAAATCTCTCGCAACCAATGCGCCTGGCGTAAAGTTTTGTATCGTTGGGGTTGCTCAAGACGTACAGAATCTCATCAAGGAGCACGGATCTGCAGACCGTCTATTTGCAGGCAGCGTCATTCGTTTGCCACCAATGCCCGATGACGAACTTCGAGAAATCATCCGCATCGCCGAACTCGAAATTGGTCAGGCCATCATCTTTACTGACGATGCCACAAATGAGCTGATTTCGTTGGCTCAAGGCCACCCGTACATGGTTCATCTCGTCGGCAAATATGCGCTGCGAACTGTCTACTCGGAACGACGCGATCGTGTTACTCACGACGATGTGTCAAACGCGTTGAGGTCAATGGCCCAACGTGCGGCTGATCCCGTTCTCGAAGGTCGTTACAAGAAGGCAATTGGTTCATCTGCTCCGCGTGAGGCGGTGCTGAAGTCGCTTGCATCCGTTGTTAAAACCGACGGGGAATGCTGGACAACTGACGCCTACAAGGTCGCGCTCGATAAGGGAGTCGACAATGCAAGCCAATATGTGGGACATTTGGTTACGGAGGACTATGGTGCCGAGATCGAAAAGATCCGGGAGCGTTACTATCGCTTCAAAGATTCACTTTTCGCAGCATACGTAAACGCCCGGCCATGGCAATATGGAGACGGGGTAACAAAGCTGTGAACCTGAGTACCATTCACGCGCCGGGTGCCACTGGCGTTATGCCTCGTTTTTTCGCCGGGTGCCACTGGTGTTTGGCTGATCATCCCATGTCCACTGGCAGAGCCAGTGGCACACGTGGGGTGGCGATTGGTGAAGCTTCGGGGTGGCACTGGCTCTGCCAGTGCTCGTGGATCAATCGAAGGCTCCGCTGGGGAAGCCGTGGATGTGAGGCAGGTCGCGGTGTTGCCGATGGAGCGGTGCTTCTTCGTGGTAGCGAGCTGAGGACCACTTCCAATCGATGGCCCGTTCGCACAAACCCCGTTTGACTGGATTCATGTGCAGGTAGTTGAGTGACGCTTCCAAGGCTTCCCGGCAATAGATATTTCGGTCGAAGCCGGCTCCTTCCTGTCAGAACCGAAAGCAGGTTTTGCCCGGTCGCTCCTGCACGGTGAGCCGCTAAGGTGACACTGGCGTTTCGCCAGTGCGTTTGTTTGACCATCAATCGCGGCTGACAATCCGATGACCACTGGCAGAGCCAGTGGCACACCAGGGATGGCATTGGGTGATGCTTTAGGGTGGCACTGGCTCTGCCAGTCCTTGTTGTCCATGCAAAGGATGGCCGGGAGGTTTACCTCCCGGGTGCGAAGCAACAGGCAGGTGCCCTTGAGGCGTTTAATTCTCGTACCAGCGTGATCGTGAGCACGACGTTCCGTGAACTTTGTCATTTGATCGTTCAAGTCCGCTCGTCTGAAGCGAACTTCCCAGGCATCCCACAAACCGAATGCGATGATTCGATCAGGTCTGGATGTCCGTGCGCTGGTTGGTTATGGTGAGGGCGTTCCCGTTGGCCGAGTGTGCTCGGGGCTTCGTAAGGTCTTCTCTTAAGCAACCGCCATGTTCTTTCGCTCTCGTGAATTGCCGTGGCCTGTTCGGGCTGTCATCGCCGTTGCGGTGGTTTTGCTGCTGTCGCCCTGGCTCGGGATGGTCGGGGCGGCTTTGTTTCTGGGAGCCGTGATCGGACTGCTGGTGCTGGAACGGTTCGATGAAAACCGGTTCTATGAATTCGGCCTGCTGCTGGGGCTGCCCGCGATGCTCGGCACTCTCACGATCATGGGGCCACTGCTGCGGACCACCCCGAGCGAACTCATGGCGTTCCGTCAGGGTTTTGTGGCACTGATGTTCCTGCTCGTCCTCGTGGGGCCAGCGGGGCTGGCGGTTGTTGCGACGCTGATTGTCTCCCGACTGGTTGAAGCGCTCACCGGTTTTCAGCTCATCAAGCGTCCCGTACGAAGCGGTGCGGCTGCCGCGATGCCGGTCAATGGGAACGATCTTCCGGCCGACGTTTCGAGTCCGTGAACCAGCCGGCTTTACTTCCATTCACCCCGCGCCCTGAGGTTGACCGATGTTTGCTCTGCTTCGAAAGCTCTTCTCCCGAAAGAAGTCCGGCCTGGACGCCATGCCCTACGCAAAGGCCGTGGATGTCGCGGCGAAGGACGAGAATCTCCAGATCGTTTTTCTGAACCCGCTGATCATGCTCCTTGCCGGAGCGGAAAAGCAGAAGGGGAGCCCCCTCACGAAACGGGAAGTCTTCGCCGTCCGCGATTCAGCAAGCTGCCTGGTGATGCCGGCCGAAAAAGCCCGCGCCTTCGGAGCCGCCCTCGGTATGTTCAACGACCTGCACCAGATCAACCCCCGCCGCTGCTGGACCGAATGGCAACAACTTCGCGATCAGGTGCAACTCGAGTAGGCTCATCAGTTTTCGAGCGGTGCAACTGGCTGCAATCTTCCCAACATCTACGGACTCCTCAGGATTGGCTGGTTGCGGAGCAACAGGGGGGCCTGCATGAGCCGTTCAAGTGCTAGCCGAGGCGAAACGAACTTTCATCGTTTCTGCCAGTTCGATCGTCAATGTCCGGCTGCGTGTGACTTTATCGCCCGGAAGGGAATCTCCGGATAATTCGATGTTCTCGGATCGTGTCGTGAACTTACTGGCAAATTGTCGCGTTAGACCTTCCGGTGATTGGACGACAGAGATTGTTTGCGACGAAGCCGTGGGGAGCGATGGCAAAGAGACAGAGAAAGAAGCGTTATCTGGCGAGGCGGGAGCGATTGTCCCGCGAGTATCACCGACCGATTTTCGGTTTGCTGGGAGTCATTGCTGTCTTCATTTTACTCAGCTTTGCCGAGGAACATTTCCCGTTCGTTCGGAACTACTCACGGGTGGTCTTCGTCGTTCTGCTACCTGTCATGCTGTATTTCACTGCGGAGATTCAACATATCCGCAGGAAACTGTGGGCAAACGATGACGAATTCGAGAGACGATACGACGATACTCGAAATCGAGACTGACGATGCATCGGTGTGCTCACGCCCACTGGCTCTGCCGGTGCTCGTGGAACAATCGCAAGGATGGCCGGGAGGTTTGCCTCCCGGTTGCGGAGCAACAAGCCGTCGGCCATTGAACGTTCGAGTCTCTCCCGACGCGACTTTACGCGAGATCACAGCTGGCTGGCTCTGCCAGTTCGATCGTCAATGGTCAACTGCTTGTGACTGCGTCACCGCCGGGTGCCAGAAAAGCCCCCGCCCAATCCCATATGCCCACTGGCGGAGCCAGTGGCACACGTGAGATGGGATTGGGCAAGGCTTCGAGGGTGGCACTGGCTCTGCCAGTGCTTGCCGAATGACTCACCGCGCAAACGAGCCCAAGGTCCCTTTTGTCGCTGCCGACGAGTCACTTCTGACTGAATCACCTGGAAGTGTCCTTGCAGGTGATTCCCATCGGTCAGCAGAGTTCCGGGATCGGCTTGGCTTCGCCTTCGACCAGGGGGATGGGGCGTCCACTCGGGTTGATCCAGTGGCTGTTGGGGTCAATGCCGAGTTTGTGGAAGACGGTTGCTGCGAGGTCGCCCGGGCCGAGTTTGCCGGAGACGATGCCGCCGGCGCGGTTGTCGGTCGCGCCGATGACCTGACCACCCTGAATGCCGGCTCCGGCGAGGAGCATCGACATGACCGGCGTCCAGTGGTCACGGCCGGCTTCTTTGTTGATGACCGGGCCGCGGCCGAATTCGCCGAGGACGAGCACCAGCGTCGAATCGAGCAGGCCCTGCTCTTTCAGGTCCTGCACGAGATTGGTCACGCCGAAGTCGAAGCCGGGAAGCATCGGCTTCAGGCCTTTTTCGATCCCGCCCCAGCGGACGTTGTCGCCGTGATGGTCCCAGTGCCCCCAGGCATCGCTAAGGGTAATGAACGTCACGCCGGCTTCGACGAGCCGCCGGGCCAGCAGCGATTTGCGTCCGAACGAATGATTGCCATAACGGTCGCGAACTTCCTGCGGCTCCTTATTGAGATCGAACGCGGTGGCGACGCGACCCGAGGAAACCATCTCGTAAGCTTCGCGGGTATAGCGATCCTGCAGGGCCAGCGACTGATTGACATCGACGTGCTGGCGGAAGCGGTCGAGTTCGGTTCGCAGGTTGTTTCGGTCTTTCAGGCGAGCTCCCGCAAACCCCGGCAGGGGCTCGAACTTGCCCGCAGCCGACATGCCATCGAGCGGCTCGTAGTTGTGGCCGAGCTGACCGGCTCCGTAGACGTCAGCTTTCAGGCTGTCGGCCAGAGCGACGAAGGCCGGGACGCCGGGATGGTTTGGGCCGCGAAACTTCGCCGCGACAGAGCCCATCGAGGGATAGCCGCCCCCGTCGTTCGGACTGATTTCACCGACGCGCTGCGACTTGGGGTTCGCTGCCTGAAACGTGGTCGGCGTGTGATTGCTCGCGGTCGCGTCCATCGAACGGATGATCGCGAAGTCGTTCATCATCGCGGCCTGCAGCGGAAGCTGATCGCAGATCTCGATGCCGGGCACAGCCGTGGAGATGGTGCCGAGCGGGCCGCGAATCTCCGCGGGAGCCATCGGTTTCGGATCCCAGGTTTCGAGCTGACTGGGGCCGCCGGAGAGCCAGATCAGAATGACCGACTTCGCTTTGGGCGTGCGGCTGACCGGCGCGGCAGCAAGCAGGGGATTCGAGAGGGAACCAAGGCCGGCGAGGGCACTCATGCCCATCTGCAGAAACCAGCGGCGACCGGACCCGACTGCAATCGGTGCGGGCTGGGGCGTAAACAGCTGGCTGATGGAGGAGGACCGGGGCGAGGCCTGAGCGGGAAATGCGGTTGCATTCCGACGATTGGAGGCGGGCATGGTAAGGTCTCCGGGAGGTTCGATTCCGGGGGAGACCGCGGCGAGGCTCAGCGATCAACAGGTGTTGATAAGGTGGGAGCAGAACACGGTCGGCGTCCGGCTGGGTCGAGTTTAACCCAAAGCCGGGAGCCGCGTCCAGAGTTCTCCCCTGAGTCTTGTATCGGCTGGCCGGGATTGCCCTCCGCATTCCCAACCCGGATTTGCAGCCGTTATCATGCAGATCGACGCGTTTCAGGGGCCGTCTGCCCAGCCATTCATCGAACGACACCCGGATTATCGAATATGGAGACCGTCATGCCATCACCGCGAACACTGAGGTTCAACGACTGGGACAGTATCGAAGCGGATCTACGCGAGTTGACGGCCGGCTATGAACAGCTCGGCAAATGGAACCTGTCGCAGGTGGCTCTGCATCTCAACGACTGGCTCTCGTATCCGATGGATGGCTTTCCGAAGAACCCGTGGCCGATCGGGGCGATGATGGGCATGGTGCGAGCGACGATGGGCAAGTCGATGCTTCGCAAGGCGCTGAAGGAAGGCTTCCGCCCCGGCACGCCGACCTTCCCCGGTTCGGTGCACCGTGCGGACGAAGCGGATGACGCCGCTGCGGTTGAGCAACTGCTCGGAACGATTTCCCGCTTCCGCAACTACTCCGGAGAGATTTGCCCGTCACCCCTGTTCGGGACGATGGACTATGACACGGCGGAGCAATTGCAGTTCGTGCACTTTGCCCACCACCTGCGGTTACTGCTTCCGAAGAACGGCGACGCTGCGGTGAGTGAGCCCGAGTGAAGTGTTCAGGAGGAGAGCAACGTCGAGGTGCTGGTGATTGTTGAGGTCAAAATGATAGAGGTGAGGATGGCCGCCTGACAGGCTTCGACCGCCTGCTTCGCGGCCGTGCCAGCGGCGTCTCCCTGAGAGACCTGTTGAATGCGGTCTTTATGCTGAGCCCGCTGGTGAAAGTCGAGTGCACCCGACAGGTAGTCGGTGTGATGAGCCAGCGAGATGAGCGCAGAGGTCCGCGCGTCGGGCTCGGCATCGTCTAGAATCACGTCGCGAATACGGGCGATGATTTCCTGCTCGGGAGCCGGGTTGAGCGTCGGATAGATCGATCGGGAGAAGATGAATAGGACCGTTTCTTCCTCGTTGGCGACAATGCCCCGCTGACAGAGCTGTCGAACGGCGACATACATCAGATCGCCTGCGCTGGACAGTTCCGTCAGACAGGCCTGCAGTTCGAGCGGTTTGCCGGCCCGTTCAATCAACCGCCACGCCCGCTGCAGCATCGGGTCGTCCGGCGGCGTTTCCGTCTGCAGATGAACGACCTTGTTGAGGCCTTCCACACGGATCACCTCGTCGAGCAACAATTCAGCCAGCACTGCGCCGGCAAGGGCATGATGGATGTACCCGCTCGAAACGGTGCCGGTCTTGTCGTGCAGAGCGAGGAGCAGGAGTTCTTCGTAGAGGTGAAGCGAGTCGTTCATGAAATCTCCTGATTCTTGGTTTGGCGATTGCGATGTTATCAACGGGAGGAAAGACTGTCAGGATCAGCGAAACTTCAAGAAGTCTTTGAAGTCGAGGGGCAGGGGCGAGGAGAATTCGGAATCGGAGCGGCCTGTGAAGACATACTTGCTGAAGCGGCGGAAATTTCTGGCACTCTCTGGGCTCGGTGTGTTACGTCCATGGGCCGTCCGGGCAGAGGCGAACGGAGATCGATTATCACTCGATCGCTTGCAGCCCGCCGAACAGACCGCCATCGAGAAGCACGTCGCCGAGTTCATGGACGCCTATGAGGTGCCGGGGTTATCGGTGGCGATGGCTCGGCATGGCAGGCTTCAGCTGGCGGCCGGATTTGGGTGGGCGGATCGTGAAGCCGAGATTCCGGTGGAGCCTCGGCATCAGTTTCGGATCGCCAGTGTCTCGAAGCCGATTACGTCGCTGATGATCTTCCGGCTCGTTGAAGACGGACAACTCAAGTTGAGTGATCGTCCCTTTGCCGACGAGCGGCTGCTCGCTTCGTTGCTGATCGATCTGGAGTTGCCGGATGAGAAGCGGACGCAGATTCAGTCGATCCAGATTCAGCATCTGCTGGAACACACCGCCGGCGGCTGGGGGAACAAGGTGCACGATCCCATGTTTACGTGGGAGGCGCTGCATCTCGATCATCGGGAACTGATTCGCTACACGCTGAAGACGTTCCCGCTGCTGGATGAGCCGGGCAGGAAGTTCCGCTATTCGAACTTCGGGTACTGCGTACTCGGCCGGGTGATTGAGGTGATCACCAAAGGTTCTTACGAAGACGCGGTTCGTAAGCATTTGCTGCAGCCCGCGGGCGTGGGGGAGATGACAATCGGGAGTCGGACAAAGTCGGAACGAAAACCGAATGAAGTCTGCTACTACGGGCAGAAGGAGAAGCCCTATGCCCGTCTGATGCATGTGAGTCGCATGGATGCTCACGGCGGCTGGATTGCTTCGCCGAGTCAACTCGTGCGTCTGATGCTGCATACCGATGGATTCAAGTCTCCGCCAGATTTACTTGATGAAGACTCACTTGCCACCATGACCACGGCTTCCGAAGTCGAGGCTCATTATGCGAAGGGGTGGAGTGTGAACGAAGCCGGGAACTGGTGGCACATCGGCAGTTTCAACGGCGGAGCCGCGATTCTGGTCCGCACAGCTGATCGCTTCTGCTGGGCTATACTGGTCAACACCCGGAGCCACGATCCGGAGTTTACGTCGGATCTCGATCGACTCGGCTGGAAGATTCGGCGGTCTATCAAACGCTGGCCTTTGGGTTAGGTTCAGCCTATCGCCCGCTGCCGAGATCGGTTCCGGAGATTTCCTCGAATCGGCCACTGCCGAGGTCGAGCCCGGAGACGCCTTTGATCCGGCCACTGCCGAGGTCCATGCCGGAAACTTTGGAGGTGTTCTGGAAGTCGTCGAGATCCATCAGGATCATGGTGGTGGCTTCGTCGATCATGCCGTCCAGATACAGGTCGAAGATCTCGTCTTCGTTGAGTTGGCATTCGAGAACGAGAATGGCGGCTTCGTCGAAGGTCAGCTGGGGCGATGTCTTCGAGTCTGCGAAGCTGATCTCTGGAGCGAAGGCAAGGGCGGCAAGGAGTCCGGCGATGAACAGGGCCGAGGTGATGAGAGTTTTCATGATCAGTTCCCGATTTTCAGAGTGACACGGTTATGGGGTCACTCTTGAAAACGGAAAGTGATCGGAGCGGGGGACACTTCTGACTGTCGCAACATCCGTGAAGTCGGCGAGATGCCAACGGACAAAGACAGATGCGTCCGATGAGAGCGCACCTGTCTTAGCACGGTGGTGACATTTCGTCGTCGAGATTACTCCGGCAGGATCACGGCGTCGATGACGTGAATCACTCCGTTGGAGCATTCGATGTCGGTCTTCACGACCTTAGCGTTATCGACCATAACCTTCTTCCCCCGGGTCTTGATATCGACCCTGGTGCCCTGAGCGGTTTCGGCTTCGTGCAGCTTCACAACATCGGCGGCCATCACTTTGCCGGGCACAACGTGGTAGAGCAGGATGGAGGTCAGTTTGTCTTTGTTTTCAGGCTTGAGCAGCGATTCAACGGTTCCCTTGGGCAGCTTCTTGAAAGCCTCGTCCGTCGGAGCGAAGACCGTGTAAGGACCATCGCCCTGCAGGGTGTCGACCAGGCCAGCGGCTTTGACAGCGGCAACGAGCGTGTTGAACTCGCCGGCTCCAACAGCGGTTTCGACGATTGTTTTCTCGGCAGCCTGAGCCGAGAGGGCAAGACCAAAGACAGCAGCGACAGCAAGCAGATTTGTTCGGATCATAACTCGGGTTCCTTTTCAAAGGTTTGGGTGACGTTTGAAAGAGTTCTAGAAGCCCGATTCAGATCACAAGATGTTTTCTGCAAAAAAGTCGAGATTGGAGTTCATGCTTAAAAAAACGAAAAGGGCCGCACGTGGTGTAGTGCGGCCCTTCAAGGAGACGAGAGAGACATCGTATTCTCAGGAGCGACAGCCGGATCTGGCTCCCATCCTGGCTGTCGTGCTGACCGAAGAATCGGACTTCAGGTCAGCGGTTGTTGAGTGACCTCTCCGCCGGGGAAGAAGTAAGGTTCATTCCCCGGAGAGTGTCGAGGTCGTTACTGGATGCACTGCTGGCAACCGTCCACGCATTCGTCACAGGTCTGCGGGCAGCAGTCGTTGCAGACTGGAACCCGTTCGCAGACGACGCGGGGCACGCAGCGGGTCTTCTTGACCATGATCGTGCGGGGCACGCATTTCGTCTGAGTGACGTAGCGGACATCGCAGACCTGGTGGCAGGTCGTGTAGGGGACGCAGCGGGTGCGGCATTCCTTAACGATGTGGCAAGTCGTGTACGGGATCTTCCGCTTGATCGTGTCACACTTCCAGGTGCAGATCGTGTAAGGCACGCGGCGGGTGATGCAGCGTTCGACGAAGTGACAGGTCGTGTACGGCACGCGGCAGCGTTTCGTTTCGTTGACCATGTGGACGGTCGTGTAAGGAACGCGACGGGTGCGGCACTCTTTGACCATGTGGCAAGTCGTGTAAGGAACCTTACGGGTCACGGTGTAAGGAACCTGTTCGCAGACCGTGTAGGGCACGCGACGGGTCTTGACGCAGGTTTCGTAGCGAACCGAGCAGACCTTCTTCTTAACCACTTTGGGGCACCAGACCTGACGGCAGATCGTGTAGCCGCCATGGCACTTGTTCATCACGCGGCAGTCCGGGCAGTCGTTGCAGCAGTCATCGCCACAGCCGTCGACGCAACCGTCCACGCAGCCATAGTGGTTGATGCAGCAGGATTCCCGGTGGCAGGTCGTCGGGCATGGGCAGGGCACATGCTCACGAACGGTTTTCCATTCGCCACAGCAGACGTCGACCCAGTGAGTTTCACGAACCGGCTTGCAGACGGTGTAGCAAACGTCGCGGTAGCAGGTGCGGGTCTTGGTCCGGTACTGAGTGCAGCAGACTTCTTTGTAGCAGGTTTTGTAGACCGGGCGGCAGTAGGTGTAGCAGACGTTGCGATAGCAGGTCCGCGTGACCGGGCGGCTGACCGTGTAGCAGTGCTCACGATAGCAGGTCTTGTACACGGGCTTGCGAACGGTCTCGGTCACCTTGCGGTAGCAGGTCTTGTAAACCGGCCGACGAACGGTTTCGCAAACCGTGCGGTAGCAGGTTTTGTAAACCGGACGACAGACTTCGTACTTTTCCTTGCGGTAGCAGGTCTTCATCACGGTGCGGGTGCAGGGAACGGGAACCCGTTCGCAGCAGGTATCGTAAACCGTTACCGGGCAGCAGTACTCCTGCGTATCCCAGACAACTTTTTTCACCGTTTGATACTTGGGACCGCAGCACTGCTGCTTGGCGATGCCGAAATGGCCCCAGCGTCCACATGTGTCCGTCGGACAGCAATCGAAGCTGTCCGCGCCGCAATACGCGGCCTGTGCTGTGCCGCCCATCGCGCCAATCATCAGCGCGAATGCAGCGAGCATAATCCTGGCTGCTGACTTCATGGTTCTTGTCCCTCTTTTCCGCCTCGTTGATCGAATTGCTCGAGGCTTGTGTTCTTAATGAAACCGGAGCGCACGCACCGATCCGGCATGCTCCAACTGACTCACGGAACGCCCGGGAGACGGGCGCCATTTCTTGTTTCGTCAGGAATCTCCAGCTAACTTTCCTGTATTCACCACTTTGAACAGATTGCCGGGGCTGCCGGAGAGCCGCCTGTCGCGCAATCACCTCAACCGGTAAATCCGGTATCGGGGTCGAAACGGGTTGATGGGCAATGACCGGTTTCGCCTGCGGGGACGATCCGTTACGATGAACTTCCGAGAGCGGCCCGGTTTCGAGATGGATCGCTCAAGTGGCTTCGAGATAACGACTTGCGACGATAAAGCGGCGGGAGAAACGCTGATGAAATTTGCGATCTGTCAGGAACTGTTCGAAGGGTGGTCGTGGGAGCGGCAGTGCGAGTTCATTGCCAGCACGGGATACACGGGCGTGGAAGTCGCTCCCTTCACCATGGCTGCTTCGGCCGACCAGGTGACATCTCAGGAGCGGGAGCGGTACCGGAAGACGGCTGAGCAGGCCGGGGTGGAAATCATTGGTCTCCACTGGCTGCTGGCGAAGACGGAAGGCTTCTACCTCACGACTCCTGATGCCGAAGTTCGGAAGCGGACTTCGGAGTACCTGATCGAGCTGACGCGGCTTTGTCAGGATCTCGGAGGGAAGCTGATGGTGCTCGGTTCTCCGAAGCAGAGAAGCCTGTTGCCGGGCGTTTCCATGGAGGAGGCGAACGACCATGCCATTCAGGTGCTCGCGGAAGTGGTGCCCCATCTGGAAGCCGCCGGTGTAACGCTCTGCCTGGAGCCGCTGTCGCGACAGGAAACCGATTACATGATCACCTGCCAGCAGGCCCGCGAACTGATCGACCACTTCCGCAGTCCGGCCATCCAGCTCCATCAGGATGTGAAGGCGATGTCGGACGAGTCGACTTCGATTCCCGATCTGATCCGCGAATTCCGCGATGTGACCGCGCACTTCCATGCCAACGATGTCAACCTGCGTGGACCAGGCATGGGAGAGGTCGATTTCACGCCGATCTTCGCCGCCCTCAAGGAAACCGGTTACGATGGCTGGGTGTCGGTTGAAGTCTTCGACTATTCACCGGGGGCAGAGAAAATTGCGGTCGACTCGCTCGAATACATGAAGCGGGTCTGGGCGAACTGCTGACGCCACATTCGCAAAGCAAGAACTAGGAAAAAAGCCTCTCCGATCGATGTCGGAGAGGCTTTTACATTTGCTGGCACCCGCCTGGTTAAACGTTCTGGCAGATCATCGCCAGTCGTTTGAAGGCTTCGTTGTCGAGAATCAGGGACCGACGAACGTCGATCGGCAAACGGCTGAACTCACCCTTCCGAACATACGATTCGACCTCTTCAAAGTTCTCGGTCACAAACGGTTCGGCTGGCTCGTGAGCCGGAAGCATTTCCCGGGCGATCTTCATGTGCATCAGAGAGTGTCCACGGTTGGCGAGCACGGTCTGAAGAATATCGCGACCCGGTTCGACCAGAGGATGATCTCGGAAAAAGCTGGCCGCTTCGTCGAGCGTGCGCAGCAGTTTCGGACGCACATCCTCTTCGGGAATCAGCAACAGCTTTCGTTTCTGCAGCCAGTGACCAATCCCGCGACTTCCGAAAGCGGAGGCCAATGGCACGATCAGGACAGGGCCCACGAGCATCGGTACAAACCAGGGCAGCAGTGCCGGAGTGGTCCACGCCACAAGTCCGCCGAGGATCGCGTAGAACACCATCACATCGCGATGCATTGCCCAGGCCTGTCCAAAGCTGACGTTCGTTTCATCCCGATGCTGACAGCTCCAGGTCACCGATTTGCCCATCAATGTGGTGAGAACGAAACGACTGTGGTAATAGGCCATGACCGGAGCAAAGACAATCGAAATTGCGGTTTCGAGCAGGGTGCTGCCGAGAAGGGCCATTCGTCCGCCATACTGTCTGGCCCGTTCACGATTGCGGGTCATCAGATAGAGACTCAGGAACTTTGGAACGAGCAACATCACCATGGAAATACTGAAAACGGTCAGCATTAGATATCCGTCCAGGGCACCGCCGACGATCGTGGCTCCTTCAAACCAGCGGGTCGCCAGAAGAGAGCCGATAAACGCCAGCCAGATTGGCGAGGCGACGTAGGACATCACTCCCATGGCGAAGTGAATCCGACTGAGGGGACGGAACCCTTCGCACATGACCAGTCGGGCGTGCTGTAGATTTCCCTGGCACCAGCGCTGGTCCCGTTGTGCGTAATCGGCCAGCGTGGTGGGGCATTCTTCGTAACTGCCTTCGAGGTCATCGGCAATCTGAACTTTAAATCCGGCTCGCAGCATCAGCGCGGCTTCGACGAAATCATGGCTCAGAATCTCTCCGCCAAGCGGACGGGCTCCGGGAAGGACCGGAAGTTCGCAGTGATCGATGAAGGGGCGAACACGAAGGATTGCGTTATGCCCCCAGTAATTGCCATCCGTCGCCGTCCACGAACAAAAACCGCGCACACAGAGCGGTCCGTAAACCGCGGCGGCAAACTGCTGAAGACGGGCAAACAACGACTGACGATTCACCGGACGCGGCGGCGCCTGAAGGATGCCAAGACGTGGGTCGTGCAGCATCCGTCGCACGAGTTCAACGATCGTTCGGCCAGCCATTACGCTGTCGGCATCGAGGATGAGCATGAAATCGTAATTGCGGCCCCAGCGTTCGCAGAAGTCGGCAATATTTCCTGCTTTTCGACGCAGGTTTTTCGCCCGCCGTCGATAGTAGACGTTGATCGGAGGTCTGAAGTGCTCGACATACTGCGTCCAGATCAGTTCTTCTCGCAGAGCAATGTCCGGATTCGTGGTATCACTGAGCACGAAGAATTCGAATCCGTCTTCTGCACCCGTTTCATGCAACGATTGAATCATCGCATGAATACGCGAGAAGACTGCTTCGGGATCCTCGTTGTAAACGGGCATTAGGATCGCGGTTCGGCTTTTCTCGGCGATCGCGGCAGCCGAACTGGGCGTCAGCTTTTGTCGGATCGGACGGCGATCGTTCAACGCACTGCGGAAGCCGAGGACGGCATTCCAGAAGCCAATCGAAATCCAGAACGACAGGATGACGAACAGCGAGGTCGAGATCGTGTCGAGCCACGAAAATCCATTGCCGGCGATGACGAACACGAAGCCAGCCGCCAGAAGAATCGTGGAATAGATCGAGGCTGCGAGCAGAGCAAGCCGGGATTGACGCGCCTGCCAGACCGCATAGTAAGAATTGCCGATCACATCTTCTCTCCTGCAAGGGAGCGTTCACGGTCGAGGAGACCACGAAGTCGCAGCACGGAGACGTGGGCGGCTTCGGTCCAACCGTCGAATCGCAGCCACCAGACACGGCGAAGCATCATGGGTGGCCGCATGGCTTCGAAGTTCTCGCGTGGCACCACACGAACGGAACGTGACTTCCGCATCGCAGGGGCCATGGTGCGCGAAAAGCCGCTCTGCCCGGCGGCGGGGGTAAGGGTACTGACTGGGGACTTCATGGGAGCCTATTCCTGAAAACACAATTCCGATGTGTGCGTGTGTAACTTATTCCACTCGTGTGTAGACCTGCGGATACTGGTAGGGCGGCGGCTTAACGGGGCACAGATATGCCCACGTTTCCGTCAACTTCCGGTTCACATCTTTCAGGCAGACCTGAATCTCGAAGGGGGCTTCGGACTCGGGTCTGATCACGAGTTTGAGCGTCCAGCGTCCATTGGGACGTCGGACGATTTCTTGATGGAGAACTTCGCCGCGAATGGTCTGGAGCTGCGTGTTGACTGCAGTCTCCGGCGCCAGATCGGCAAGTGATGGGCCCTTAAATTCGATCGAAAGGTGAACTTTCGAGTCGGGCTCCCGCGTGACCTGAACGTCTTGAACGGCGGCCAGATAGTCGCGACATTTCGTTTTCAGATCGCCGTGGAAGTAGTGAATTCGATATGCAATCGGCAGGCCCTGTTCGAGATTTTTCGGAAGTTCCGGCACCCAGTAGGCCCCGATATTGTCGATCCCCTCGTGAGCGCCGGGGAGTTCGAGAAGCTCCATATGTCCCTTCGGCCATTGACTTTGCGGCTCTACCCATACACTCGGGCGGCGATCGTACTGGGCGAAGGAATCCTGGAAGTGGTCGAAGCGAGTATCGCGTTGAAGCAGTCCAAACCCTTTAACGTCGTTGACATTGATACGGCTGACGGAGGGGTAGCTCTGTCGGCAAAGACTTCGCCAGGTCCAGCCGTCCGGGCTCTCGATGAGCAGCCCGTCGGCATCGTGAACAGAAGGACGCAAATCGAGCGGCGGCGGAATCAGGCCATCGCCCCACATCCACATACTCGTGATCGGGGCAATGCCGAGTTTCTCCGGGCGGCTTCGAAAGTAGATCATCGAACGAACATCAACCTGGGCCGTCTTCTCCAGAGGACGCAAACGGAACTCGTAAGCGCCTGTCAATGACGGACTGTCCATAAATGCCAGTACGGTTAATTCGTTAGCTCCCTTTTCCGGCTCGACGATCCAGAATTCGCGAAATACCGGAAATTCCTCTTCACCCGGGGTGCCGATATTCACGGCCAGTCCGCGTGTCGAAGAACCGTAAACGCAGTCTGCACTTCGACAACGAAAGTAGCTGGAACCAAGGAAGGTCAGGATCTCCTGGGGATCTTCCCGGCCGGGAAACCGGCCCACGATGCGAATGCCGGAGTAAGTTGTCTCATTCGGAATTTCGAAGTTGGCCAACGATTCGGGGTAGATGAAGTTTTCCCGGTTGAAGGCGACGGTCTGTTCGCGTCCCCGCTCAACGAGATTCAGATCGATCTGATCCCGTTGCACGAAGCCGGGATGAAACATTTCGATCCAGAACTCTTTCTCACCGTGCCAGATCGCCTTCTTGTGGTTGAACTGGATCTGCTGGTATTCGTCATAGCTCAAAGTCGAAAGGATCTCATGAGCCTTGGCCGCGGGTTTGTACGGATGAGCGGCCTTGAGTTGGGCATAAGCCGCCAGGTCTTCAAATGAAGTGACGGCGAACGCGCGGGCGAACGTCGAGACTCCCAGAGGGTTCATCACCACGGGCGTCGAGACCTCCTGAGAAAACGCGATCGGCGACACCACCGTCCCGAAAAATACGGAGACGGTCGCCGTGGCGATTAGCGTGTGGCAGATTGTTCGCCAACTTGTCATCAACTCACTCCAGCCCACTGAAAAGGAAGACATCCTGTGCTGAAAGCCAGCAAAGGTTGAACCATAAAAGAGAGTTGAATCGTGTTGTCGATCCGGAGAGTTTTGTGCGACTTTGCGGCACGTGATGGCTCGAAATTGATCACATGCAGAGGTGTTGAACTCTTGCTTTGATCGAAAACGGATCACGATGATCATTCGAAGCGCAGCGTTCTGCTCCCTGTTCGAGCAGCCGGATTTTTAGCCGTTGTTATGAGGTGGGAATTCTCACCACAGGCCGGGAAGGAAATCTCGGAATGGTGTGAAATTCTTACGAAGCGGAAACAACGCCATATGTGAATATGACATCGCGTCTGGTCGTCGGGAGCGGTCGGTGCGGAAAGCAATTCCGCACGATTGCGAGGAGAGGCAAACTCCTCGCGAACAGCTTCAGGCAATCTTTACAAACCAGGCATCCTGAGACCGGCAGCGCGCACAATGTGGCGATTGTGCGAAACTTCACTGATGTAACGGGGGATGGCTGGCCGATGATTAGAGGGAAGCCGCCTTTCTGGCGACGTCTTCATGATTACGAAAGTTCACGGCTCCAGGCCGATGTCCATCTTTCCCCGAGGAGAAACAAGGATGTTTCGACGATTGGCCCAGGCTGGCCTGATGGCGACCGCACTCATCATGGTCGTCAACACGGCAATCCCGGAAGCAGGAGCTGCAGGTAATGGGCAGCCGACCGACTGGAATCGGTTCTACTACTACCCGTACCTGTACTATCCGCAGAACTTTTATCAGTACGGCAGCTACGATCACATGTATTACCGGTACTCCCCGGAAATGCAGATCCCGGTCTACAACAAGGACTGGCACAACTTCTATCCGACGGAACGACCGTACCACAAAGGGTACCACTTCCATCTGGACGTGTTTTAAGAACACGATTGGGACTGGCCTGCCCAGGTTCGCAGGAGCCAGCCCGGACTTCGCGGTCCTGTCGCTTCATGCGACGGCACGAGGAGCCTGCAAATGCTCCAGGCCGCTTGAAGTTTGAAGCCATTGAAACAGGCGATCGCCCGGGAGCGATCGCCTGTTTGCGTATGATAACGCGAGTTGAAAATTATTTCTCACTCAGAGGAACAATTTTCAGTTCGCGGATTTTTGCTGTCGTTTCAAAGCTCGCCAGGCCGAACGGTTTGGACAAGTCGACTTCGATCCGTGTGTCCAGCCGCCGGTCTTCGATCTCCACGTCGACCATCTCTTCATCGTCCAGCCAGACGGTAATGCGATCGTCGGTGACTTTCAGGCGGATGTTGTACCACTTGCCGTTTTCGAAGGTCGAATACGTTGTCGACTCGTTCTCGGAGGCATCGTAACCATCGATGCTTGAGATGCCGATGACGCCGCCGCCCCAGCCCCCCATGATCAGCGAGCAGTGCTGATCCTTCACCGGAAACGTCAGCCCGACAAAGAAATCACCGCCCAGTTCCCGCTTGGCTTCAAACCGGATTTCGTAATTGATCTTCGGGAGCTTTTTGAATGCCTCTTCGGAGAGCGTCACCCCGTTCAGCGGCGATCCCATCTCAATGGTCAATACGCCCTCTTCGACACTGACTTCTCCGGGGCCGCCAAACTGAGTCTTCTTCCAGCCCTCGAGAGAGTTCCCTTTGATCAGCGAGATGGCGCCCGCCTTCTTCGCGTCTTTCGGTTTACTCTCGGCAACGGCGGAATGAAGTGGGAGGCTGAAAAGCAGGAGGGCCAGCAGGCGGAAGTAAAGTGGCATCGGGAATTCTCCGGAACAGGGGCTCAGTTCTTGGAGAATCCATCATACAGCAACAGGGCTGGATGACTACCATAAGTCGACGCACCCGACGTGCTGCCCGGGGAGGCGGTTTGAAGATCGATGGTCCGACCGGTTAGGGACGATCGGGGCAGACAGTGAGCTTCTGCGTTGCGAACGATCGGGAGGTCGACCAATCGTTCCCCGTCGAGGCCACGTCGATGTCGCTGCTTCATTGACGTGGCCCCTCGCCGTACACCGGCCGGACCATCCTCCACAAGAGGCATCCGAACCGTTTCTCAGGAAAACAGTTCGTTGACGACGCTTCCACCTTCGACAATTTTCATCGGGCGACCCAGCGGGCTCATGTTCTCAAATTCCGGATCGACGCCGATCGCGTGACAGATGCTGTGGAACAGATCGGGAACGGTGACCGGACGATCGCGAATGTCGTTGCCATCGTCGGTCGAGGCGCCGATCACCTGGCCGCCCCGGACGCCACCCCCGGCCATAAGCCCGTTGAAGACTCGCGGGAAGTGGTCGCGGCCTCCACGGCCGTTGACTCGCGGCGTCCGCCCGAATTCTCCCATCCAGACCACAAGCGTATCGTCCAGCATGCCGCGATCTTCGAGATCGAGAATGAGTGCTGCGGTTGCCGGGTCGACCTGGCCGGCCAGTTCACCAATCCGATCAAAGTTATCGAAATGGGTGTCCCAGCCATTGGAAACGACTTCGACATAGCTCACGCCCTGTTCGACGAGTCGACGGGCCAGCAGACAGCCTCGACCGAACTGCGAATCTCCGTATTTTTCCCGCAGCGAAGCGGGTTCATCATCCAGTTCGAATGCGGACAGACGCGGGCTGCGAATCAGATCGGCAGCTTTGCCGTAAATCGCGTTATGATTCTCGACAACCTGTTCGGCTCCCCGCTGGGCGAAATCCTGCTGCAGAGAGTCAAACAGATTCAACCGACGTTGATACCGGTCGCCAGCTACCGGCATCGCGGTATTGTCCGGCCGTTGTCCCGGATTGTTAATGAAGAACGGATCGTACTCGACACCCAGGAAGCCAGCCCCGGCTCCATCAGGACGGCCGATCGAGACCACGGTCGGAATATCCAGATTTTCATCGCCGATCTGCTGAGCCACGTTCGAGCCGAGTGAAGGATGCTTCACCGATCCAGAGGGAACATAACCGGTGTGCAACTGATAGGTCGCCCGTCGGTGGTTCCCTTCCTTGTTCGTAAATGAACGGATGACCGCGCACCGGTCGAGGACACTGGCGATCTGCGACCACGGTTCGGCAATGCGGACCCCGGGGACCGCCGTGGAGATCACCGATGTTTCCCCGCCGTTTTCGTGATTCGGCTTCGGGTCGAATGTTTCGAGCTGGCTGGGCCCGCCGTTCATCCAGAGCATGATCACGGCTTTGTGCCGTCTCCGCAGGTCGGCGGCCTGCAGGCTCATGAGGTCGCGGAAGCCGAGTGTCCCGGCGGCAATGCCTGTGGCCGAGACCGTGTGCAGGAAGCGACGGCGGGAGAAGCCGCGTCGGCTCCATTGAATCAGTTCGTGAATGCTGGTCGACATGGAAAAGTTCCTGACTGAGGGCTGGGAGTTCAGCGATCCACTGTGCGGATCCTGAGCGTTGCGGGCCCCGGGTTGGGTACAAGTGATTCATGAGTGGCCGTTTCAAGACGATCCGGCCTTTACGCTTCGAATATCAGAGTCGGACGATCAACGTCTGGTAATAAACTCACTGGAGTTGACCAGGCACCACATGACATCTTCGAAGGCTTCGTTCCGGTTCTGGACGTCGTAGATGTACTCTTTGCACTTGTTGAGTTCGTATTCCGAGGGCTCGCGGGACAGGACGAGGACATAGAGTTCACGGAGCGCGTCTTCATCGCTGTCGTACTGACGAAGCAGGCGAGCCAGCGGACCGTTGCCCCGGCTGGAGACCAGCTGACTGATCAGCGGCGAATTCATCATGAACAGCGATTGAGGAATGTCGCCCGAAACTTCGTCCTGCGGGGTCGAAGGATCGAATCCGAACAGGGCGACGAACTGGGCCTGGACCGAATTGCGTCGGCTTCCCGGACCGCGTCCGACGACAATGTCGCGATTCGGTTCGGTCTGACCGGACAGCATCATCAGTGACGAGAGGATCTGCTCGGCTCGCAGTCGAACCGGCGTCGCACAGGCAAGTTCACAGGAGTCGTTGTTCTGCAGACCGCTCGGCGTATCGAGAGTTCGCTGATAAGCTTCCGAGTTCAAAATGGTGCGGAAGACCCAGCGGGTGTCGTATCCACTGGCGGTGAAACCCGCGGCAAGAGCTTCCAGCGCTTCTTCATGTCGGACGTCGCGTAGCGGCCCCATGTCGTCGACGAGCGGATAAAAACCGACGCCGAGCAGTTCCGTCCAGATGCGGTTCACGTAGGACTTGGCGAACCATTCATTGTTGGGATCGGTCACCTTGCGAGCCAGTTCGGCCCGTCGTTCCAGGTCACGCATTTCTCGCGGCGAGGCTTGGCCATCGACGAAGAAGACCGGGTCGAGTCGAGTGCCTTCCGCTGCCGGGTCTTCCAGGTCCGGCATGAAGTATTCGGTCGTTTGACGCCGCCCCTGGGGAGGAGTCGGCAGGGTCTTGAATTCTTCGAGGGAAAGCATGCGGTCTTTGTCGGTATCTCCGACGCCGAGCAACCGCTGGAAAACCGCGGCGAACCGCTGAGCACGCTCAGCTTCGGCCTCACTCAGTTTTCCATCGCGATTCAGATCGAGTCCACGGAAGAGACGTTCCGGGTTGTTCAAAATCTCTCGACCGCCCGAACGATTCACGTCGAAGGAGCTGACCTCGAATGTCGGTGGCATGGCCTGCGGTCGCTGTTGAACTCGAACACGGGGGAAGTAAGCCGCCAGTTCATGGAACTGTTGCCGCGTCCAGGTGTCGGTCGGATGGTCATGACAGTTGGCACACTGAATCTGGATGCCCAGAAACAGACGGGATGTTTCAGAAGCCAGTTCGGTTGCGTCCCCGGTATGAGCCAGAAGCAGCCCGGTGGCTCCGTTCTCCCGGACGTCGCCGGTGGCGGTCAGCATCTCGGTGACAATCTCATCCCAGGGCGCGTTGTTTTCAAACTTCTCGCGGATCCACATCTGGAACACACCCTGAAGAGGCTGAGCCCGCTGTTCGGTGGCCCGCATGAAAATGACATCGCGCCAGTAAGCCGACCAGTTGTGAGCGAAGTCAGGAGAGTCGAGCAGTTCCTCGATCTTCTTCTCCCGCTTCCGCGGATCCGGATCGAGACCGAAACGGGTCATCTCAGCAGGCGTCGGAATTCGCCCGGTCAGATCGATCGAGACCCGCCGGAGGAAGTCTTCGTCGGCGGTCAGGTCCGCGGGAGCGACTCCTTCTTCAGCCAGATTCTCCTTAAGGATTCGATCGACGCTGGCGGCCACGGCCAGAGGGTCGGTCGGCTTTGCGGCCAGAGCTGGTGAACAAAACGTACCAAGGCTCATCGTCAGCAACGACAGAGACAACAGAGACAGTCGGACGTGATGAGACATGAAGCGTCTCCCCGGCAACGGAAACAGGCGGTTGAGATTGGTAAAAGCAGTACGCAATTAAACCCGTTCTGCAGCTCGAAAGTTTCGTATCACCTGCGAAAGTGGGAGGAAATCAGCGGAAATCGATTCCTTGCAAATCGTCTGGGGCTGCGTCAGAATGCGGACACTTCCGAGAAATCCACAATGATTGATGTGTCGATGGGCCGCTGAGCTGAACGTGTTTCCCCATCGTCCGAACCGGGACTGGAAACGCTATGCTGAGTACGAGTGCAACACTGTTCATCATTGGTGTCGGGCTTGTCATCGTTGTCGGTGGCATCCTGGGATTCCGGCTGCATGCGTTTCTCGCACTCATCCTCGCGGCGATCGTGGTCTCGCTGATGACCCCCGCTGCGACCGTCGAATGGTATGAACTCGGCAAGAGCAAAACCGAGATTGTCGAGACCAGCGACGATTCCATCACATTAAAGAAGAAGCAATCGGCGACCACCCGCGTTGGGGGCCAGTATCTGTTGCTGCAACAGGATCGGACGACAGGCTCCATCGAAACAATCGCCACGGCGAGCATCGAACGGTTCAATGAAAACGGCAACGCCGTCGCGAACCTCGATAAAGCGACGACCGAACCGATCAACTGGGAAGAAACGATTGTCGTCACGCCGCAGCAGCGGGCCGATGCCGTCAGCTTTTCGAAGCAGACGGTCGGCGATCTGGTCGCCAGTGGCTTCGGAGCCACCTGCACCGGAATCGGAATTCTCATCGCCATGGCGGCAATCATCGGCAAGTGTCTCCTCGACAGTGGAGCAGCCGAGAAGATTGTCCGCTGGGTACTCAGGCTGGTCGGAGAGAAAAACGCGGCTCTGTCGTTCGTCGGCAGCAGCTTCGTGCTTTCCACGCCAGTGTTCTTCGATACGGTCTTCTACTTAATGATTCCCGTCGGCAAAGCCATGCGGCTGCGGACCGGGAAGAACTATCTGCTGTACGTGCTTTCGATCGTGATGGGCGGCTCGATGGCTCACTGTCTCGTACCGCCGACGCCGGGGCCGCTGTTTGTCGCGGAAGCCCTTTCGGTCGATGTCGGGGTGATGATTCTTGCTGGCGGCCTGGTCGGGATTGGCTGTTGTGTCTTCAGCTTCATCTACGGCTTAATTCTCTGTCACTACGTCGACGTTCCGCTTCGTGAGAGTGCTGATGTTTCTCTGGACGAACTGCAGCAGATTGCCGATCGGGACGACAGCGAACTGCCTTCGGTCTTTATGTCGATGCTGCCCATTCTCCTGCCCGTGCTGCTGATTACCGGACAGACGGTGATGAGCACGTATCTGAAGAATGTCCCCGCGGAATCGGTAACGCCGATGCTGGCGTCCCTGAATGACTTTTTCGTGATGTTCGGGAACAAGAACATCGCCATGGCGATCTCGGCGACGCTGGCAATCATCATGCTTTACCAGCAGAAGAAGTCGAGTCTGGGCGAGCTGGCCAATTCGATGCAGTCGGCTCTGGCAAGCGGGGGCGTCATCATCCTGATTACCGCAGCCGGCGGTGCGTTTGGCAAGGCTCTTCAGCAGACAGGGGTCGCCGGAATCTTTGGCGACGTCGAAGGGGCCTCGACCACCGCAATCCTGAGTATCGCCTTCATCGTGACCGCTCTGGTCCGACTGGCACAGGGATCGGCGACCGTGTCGATGATTACCGGCGTCGGCGTGATGGCAAGCTTCGCGGCCGGGGCCGATCTCGGCTTCCACCCGGTCTATCTGGCTCTGGCCATCGGTTGTGGCAGCAAGATGTTCATGTGGATGAACGACTCCGGCTTCTGGGTCATCGGCAAGATGAGTGGCATGACCGAGTGGGAGACACTTAAGTACGTCACGCCGATGACGTCGATGATGGGAATCGTCGGGCTGATTATCACAATCATTGCTGCCAATACGATGCCCTTCGCTCAGACGGCGATGTAAGGGGACGACAGCCGAGCGTCTTCGTCGCGTTCGTTCCAGCTGTTATAATCGGCTCAGCCGCATCGGCCTTCGCGGAATCGACACGTTCCAGATCGTACGACCGGTTCCGGTCAGAGGAACTTTGGGGAACAGAGCGAACCACGGTTTGCGGCTGGTTTGAGTCCAACCTAGCGTTGTGAAAACGCAACATCCGCCCGACTGCGCTGCGCAGTCGATTCCGATTGGCTCGAACCCCTGCGGCCCCGCCCATGAACAGTTCCGGAACAGCAATGAGCGCCCACGACACCGACGATGAAATTCGCGAGGATGCTTCGCTCGAGACGGGTGACACTGCCTCCGATCCTGAAGCCGGGGCCCATGTGCCGGATGCCTCCCAGCTGGAAGATCGGTTCCCGGAATGGGCTCGATTAAGCCGGGCATCGACGATCTGGGTTTGTCTGGTCGGCCTGATCTACGCAGTCCTGAGTTATCATCCGCTGTGGCATACCGATCTGTGGGGGCACCTCACTTACGGGCGATACATTGTCGAGCAGGGCTCGATCCCGACAACCGAACCACTGCTGCCGCTGTGTCAGGGAATGCCGTTTTTCGATACGGCGTGGTTATCTCAGGTTCTTGCCTTTCTCGCCTTCGAACAGTTCGGTGTCACGGCGATGCGGTTTCTGTTCGCGCTCTCGCTCACGGTCTGTGTCGTTGCGCTGGTAACACGGTTTCGCAGCCGAACCGATTCCTTCGGAATCAGTCTGATCGGACTCACGATCTTCGGCATTGTCTCGATGAAGTCGCTGAGCATTGTTCGGCCGCAACTGGCCGGTCTGGCCTGTTTTGTGGTGATCTGGTCGTTGTTGACCTGCCGTCGCTGGAGCTGGGGGCAATGGATCGGCATTCCGGTCATCTTCATGGCCTGGGCGAATCTTCACGGCTCCTTTCCGATGGGGCTGGCCTTGATTGGATTGCTCTGGCTCGGAAAGACCGGCGATGAACTGCTGCGGAAGCGGCAACTTTCGATTCGGGGGTCCATTCGCTATCTCCTCGTTCTCGAGTTGTCTTTAATGGCCGTGCTGGTCAATCCTTACGGAATTGGCATCTTTCCGGCTGTGCAGGAAATCGCGAGCAATCCGAACTTTGAGTATCTCGTCGAATGGGATCCGCTCACGCTGCGAATCTTCCACGGGAAAGCGATGGCGGTGACCGCGATTCTGTTGCTGGTTCTGTATCGACTCACGCCGCGGCGGGTTTCCCTGGCCGAACCCCTGCTGCTGATTGTCTTCGGGCTCGCTTCGATGTGGTCGGTTCGCTTCCTGGTCTGGTGGACGCCAATCGCTGCCTGGTACGCGGTCCTGCATGGAAGCGCCGTTCTGAATCGATTTGCCCGGCAACGGACCTTGCGCGACGAAGCTGCGGAGACATCGCTTCAGAAGAAAGCCGGACTGAATACCGTGGTCGCGGTCGGCATGACCTGGATCTTTTTTGCTTACACACCATTCGCGGCGACCCTGCTCCACGGATATCCGCAGGACCCAGAGAAGGCCTTCGAATTCTACCGTTCCAATCTCTCCCGTCAGACACCCGTATTGCTCGCTCAGTATCTGTCTGAACACGAGCCGGAAGGGTTGATCTTCAATTCGTACGAATGGGGGGATTACCTGCTCTGGACCGGACCGCAAGATCGCCAGCTGTTCCTGAACTCCCATGCCCATCTGGTGCCGCGAGATGTCTGGCTCGATTATTTCGTGATCGCCCGGGCCACCGACGGCTGGGACGACAAGCTCGATCGCTACGGCGTGAACGCCGTTGTCGTTGACAAGCTGTATCGTGAACGGTTGATCAACAGTCTTCGGCGGCAAGAGGGGTGGAAGCTGGAATATGAAGACGATTTGGGGGCAATCTTCCTGCGGGAGAAGCCAATTCTCACGGGCCCTCTTGTCGTAAACTGAGTTCCGGCATATTGTACGGCTGGTACGGGCGATTCTCGGACGATGCTGCCTTTGCCGTTTCGAAGGCTCAATGGCACGGCTGTGCATGCTCTGCTTCCTGAAAGCCGCCGCCTCAACTGGACATGGATGTCATGAACAGCTTTTCTGCTGGACGCAATCGATTCGTTGCGCGCTGCTGTCTGTCGCTGGTGGTACTGGCCGGCTTCGCGATCCCCGCTTCCGCGCAGACTGGGAATCCGAACGGGTTCTTTCTGCCTCTGCCCGGCTCTCCGGCCCCCGGTAGCGCTCCGGAATCGACCACTGCAAAACCGGCTCCGACTTCGACTTCGCCAACGCCTCCGGCAGAAGGTACGACCGACGGCCAACCTTTGGCCGACACGCTGGAATCGCTGCAGGCCGAAGTCAAAGACATCGAACAGGATGCCGGACTCGATCAGACCAACAAAGAGCAGCTGCTGCAGACCTATCGAAACGCCATCGATGCGCTGCAGAAAACAGAAGCCTACAAAGCTCAGATACTCCGCAATCGAGCCGCACTGGAGAAGGTACCCGAAGAAGCTGAGAAAGTGACTTCGGAGCTCAAAAATCTGCCCGAGCAATTCCCGCTGAGCGTCTCCAAGGCATCTGCCCTCGAAGACATCGAACAGGCTCTGTCCTCAGCCGAGGCCCAACTTCGTGAATTCGAACTGGCCCAGATCAAGGCCGAGCAGGAAGTCGCATCACGAACATTGAAACGCAAGCAGGATGTCGAGCTTCAGGCCACTTACGCCGAGCGCCTGCAGAAGATTCAACAGAAGGTGACAGCTCCTCCGGTTCCGGAAACGCCCCGGCTGGAGAAAGCTCTCTCGAAGCTCTATCAGCTGCAACTCCAGATGATGGAATCCGAGGCGATTGCCGTCAAAGAAGAGCTCAATCTGTTCGACGCCCAGAAGAACGCCAAGCTGCTGACCTCCCGGGTCGAACTTGAAACATTGCGCGTCGGCCTGCAGAGGAAGAAGGTCGAAACCCTGCAGCAGATGCTCGCCGACAAGAAGCTCAAGGAGAACATGAAGGCGCTGAAGCAGCTGAAGGAAGAGAGCGACACGTCTCTGCCAGTGCTGCAGTCGTTCATCAACGAGCTCGAAGAACTGACAACTCGAATCAATAAGCTGGTCGATTTAACGGAGAAAGCCCAGGCTCGTCAGCGGGAAGTTCAGGCGGAACTGACCGACGTGACCGACGATATGTCGGACAAACAGGAACAGGCCGCCACCGAAGCGGGCAGCAGTGAAGTCTTCGCCCTCTCTCTGCTTCGCGAGCTCTATGAACTGCCGAGCCTCGATGAACATGTCACGGCCATCCAGGCGCGCAACCGGTTGATGAGCGAGACGACCTTTCAGCAGATCGAATTGCGATCGGAAGCCAAGGAGCTCATTAATCTCGACGAGGCCGTCGAGAAGAAGCTCAATGAGATCAAGAAGGACGCCGGCTCCGAGAGCCTGGGCATCTTTGAGCAGAATCTGAAGAGCAAAATCAAGGAACTGATGCAGCGGAAGAAAGATACGCTCGAAAATTTGCTGACGGCGTATTCCGATCTGCTGGACTCCCTCACCAAGGTCAACGCGACCGAACAGTCACTCGTCGAAAACGTTGAAGAGTACCGGGATTTCATTCGTAAGCGAATCTTCTGGATTCGCAGCGATAAAATGCTCGGTCTTTCCGATATTCGCCACATTCTCAGCGGAGAGTCCTACCCGTTTCGCATGGAGGACGTCCTTCGCATTCCGGCTGAATACCTGGCAGACGTTCGTGCTCATTTCCTGCTGCATGCTCTGGCGGGAAGTATTCTGGTTCTGTTTATACTGCTGCGTGTTCAGGCGGCTCGCGAACTGAGTGTCATTGCCGCCGACGCCCGGAAAACCAGCGCAGCCGCGATTCTTCCGACGCTGAGAGCAACGCTGCTCACGATTGTGATCGCTGCCCCCGGGCCCATGATTGTCTGGTTCCTCGGCTGGCGTCTGGGGGAGATTGATACCGTCAATCCGTTCCGCGAAGCCATGGCCGAATCGCTGAAGCTGATTGGCCTGTGTTACGCGGGAATTGAGTTCTTCCGCCAGGTGTGTCGTCGCCACGGTCTGGCTGATGCGCACTTCAACGGTCCCAACATTCTGGCGACCCGGACCCGAAGCGAGTTGCTCATCATGACGATGACGCTGCTTCCCCTGTCCTTTCTGGTTACTCTGCTCAATCACCTGTCCACGGACCTCGATCGCCTCGCTCTGGAGCGAATTTTCTTCGCAGCCGAGATGCTGATCGCGGCCCTGTTTGCGCACCGGTTTCTCAATCCCAACGGCCCCTTGATGCGGGAAGTCTTCCTGCAAAAGAACACGGCCGCCATCTCGCGAACCCGGTGGATCTGGTATCCCGTGGCCACGGTCTTTCCGATCGTGCTCGCGGCCATGGCCTGGGCGGGATACTACTACACAGCCAGCCAGCTCGGCTGGCGGTTGACGCTGACCTTGCTGCATATCTGCGCCGTGCTCGTGATCTGGGGACTGGCACTTCGCTGGTATCGGATGGCTCAGCGCTGGTTTCGTATCTACATCATGCGGGAACGTCGTCGGCAGAACACCGAAGAGACACAGACGCTGGAAGGTCAGCGGCTCAAGCTGGAGACCGAGTCCAGAGCCGCTGAGGAAGATCGTGAGAAGCAGACTCTGCGGCTCATCAACTTCATCACACTGGTGCCGCTGTTCGTTGGGCTGTTCTATATCTGGATCGATGTTCTGCCCGCCGTGTCCTATCTGGAAGAGATCGAACTCTGGCATACCACGGTTCAACGGTATGTTGAAGATTCCAATGGCGATTCGGCGCTGCAGACAGTCCGCGAAGCCATTACGCCACTCAACCTGTTTCTTGCGGCCTTTGCAGCAGTGTTGACCATCAGCTTGACCCGCAACTTGCCGGGTATGATCGACTTCGCAATTCTGCAGCGAGTCGGCTTCGATGCCTCGCTACGTTACGCCGCGACAACGGTGATTGGCTACGTCGTTACGTTCGTTGGCCTCACCTACGCTTTTGGTGTCCTTGGTTTCCGCTGGGAACAGATCCAGTGGCTCGCCGCGGCGTTGACGTTCGGACTGAGCTTCGGTCTGCAGGAGATCTTCGCCAACTTCGTCTCCGGTCTGATCATTCTGTTTGAACGGCCGGTTCGGATTGGCGATATCGTAACCATTGAAGGAGTAACGGGAGTCGTCAGCAAGATCCGAATTCGGGCTTCGACCATTACCGACTGGGATCGCAAAGAGTATCTCGTTCCGAACAAGGAACTGGTGACCGGCCGACTGTTGAACTGGACGCTGACCGATACCCTGAACCGGATTGTCATTCCGGTGGGGGTCGCCTACGGGACGGACACGGATCGCGTTCGCAGTCTCCTGCTGGAGATAGCTGCCCAGGAACCTGAAATTCTGAACGATCCGAAGACGCTGGTGAATCTGGAAGGTTTTGGCGACAGCACGCTGAACTTCGTGCTCCGCTGTTATCTCGGAAAGATGGAAAACCGCCTGGAAACGATTCATCGGCTGCACACGAACATTCACCGCCGCTTCCTCGAAGAAGGGGTCGAAATCGCGTTCCCGCAGCGAGATCTGCACATTCGGTCGATGCCGCCGGGGTGGGCGCAGTCGCCCGGCAAGCAGTCAAAAGGTTCCTCCTTCTCCGGAGATGGAGCGTCCTCGGCGAGCCCTCAGAACGGAGATTAGAGCGGTTCCTGCAACGGTGCCAGCGATGTTCGTTCGATGAGTGATTGGCCTGCATTCTGCAGAATCAAACGCCTGGCCGCAAATTTCGTTTTGACGCACCCGGCTGCCCGACGCATGTTTCGTTACAGTTCTTTTTCAGTAACGGAACATGCTCATGAAACCACATTTCAACAGACGGCCACTTCAGCTATCGACGGCTCAACTGCAGCGGATTGATCAGGATATCAATGCCCTGCGGACCTCGATCAATCTTCAGGCAAGCCTGCTCGCGGATCTCGAAGAGATCTTTCAGAACTGCCCCGACGAAGACCGGGGCGAGTCTCCGACATCGACCATGCGGGCCGACTGACGAACGCTCGAACAGACCCATCGCAATGCAGCGGTTCGAGTCGCTCGGGGTGTTGACTCGCCGGGACGGGAAGGACGCTTAAGCCGCCCGCGTATCGACTTCCGGCAGATTCCAGACTTTCTGCTGCAGGTTCAGAAACGCTCCATACACGAGCCGGACGCTGAGATCCTGCATGCAGCGATGATGCTTGAGAGGGCATTCCCGCTGCTGGCAAGGCCCGCAATCGAGTTCGAGCTGGCAGCTGATCGATTTCGCGAAACGGGTATCGCTCCACGCGATGTGAGTCGGCCCGTACAACGAAAGCACCGGGACGTCGAATGCGTGAGCGAAATGCCGCGGTCCAGAATCGGTGGTCACCATCCAGCCGGCGTATTTCACCATGACTTTTGACAGGCCGATACTCAGCGATTCCTCAGCCAGGGAATGAATTTGCGGATGGTTGGCCAGTTCGGTGAACTGTCGAGCGAGTTCCCGTTCTGCCGGTCCACAAAGCATGACGACCGGAAGTTCCTGTTCGTTAACGATTTTCAGAGCCAGGTCGGCATAGCGTTCGATCGGCCAGTGCTTGGCAGCTCCGAAGGCTCCCCCGGAGTTGAAGCAGACGTAATGACCGGGATCGAGGCTGTTTCGAGCCGCGAAATCTTCCCAGAGCAATTCGTCTTCCCGCAGGGTCTGCAGTTCGAGTCGATTGCGTTCGAAGTCCGCAAACTGATGTCCGGTGACGCGGCTCGCCAGCCGATTGTATTCGTCCATGACCGGATTCGGCTCGGTCCGGGAAAGAGGCGGTAGCGAATCGGTCAGCAGCCAGGTCCGCCCATCACGGCGGTAGCCGACGCGTTGCGGAATCCCGGCCATGCGAGCAACCGCCGCGGTTCGCAGTGAGTTCGTCAACAGAACGATTTGATCGATACCCTCGCGGCGAAGCTTTTGTACGAAGCGAACGCGCTCGTTCCACGAGGCCTTCGACCCCGACTCATCGGCGATCAACCCGGTCAGCAGCTGACTGCCTCCGAAGACGGCATCGATTGGCGGACGGTAGATGCCCACCAGTTCGCCATCGGGGTCGGCTTCGCGCAGGATACGAAGAGCAGGCGTTGCCATAACGGCATCGCCAATCCAGTTCGGCAACCAGACGGCTCGCTTCATGCCGCTTTCCTTACGGTAAAGCCGCCCGTCTCATCGGAATCGCCGCGGAGCTTTGCCAGAATCTGCGTTGTTGAAACGCCCGGCGTCTCGCCCAGAGCGAAGACTTCGCCGCCGTAGCTCTGTACGATTTCCCGGCCGACAATCTCTTCCACCGAGTAGGTGCCGCCTTTGACGAGCACATGCGGTCGCAGCTGTTCGAGCACGGCACACGGCGTTGCTTCACCGAAGACGACGACATAGTCGACGCATTCCAGAGCCGCCAGCATGCTCGCCCGCTGTTCCTGCGGAAAGATCGGACGATCCGGAGCCTTACCAAGCTCGCGAACGCTTTCATCGCTGTTGATCGCCACCACAAGGCAGTCGCCCAGCTCGGCAGCCTGCTGGAGATACTTCACATGGCCGATATGCAGCACGTCGAAGCAGCCGTTGGTGAAAACGATCTTCTGTCCGTTCTGCCGGCGGGCATCGAGATGACGCGAAACCGTGGTGACGTCGCAGGCTTTGTATTCGCCTCGGCTGCGGTCGTTGAGCAAATCCTGAATCAGCTCGTCGCGCGACAGGCAAACCACACCGACCTGTTCGACTTCGAGACCGCCTGAGATGTTCGCCATCCGGGCCATATCGGCATCGTTCCAGCCGGCTGCTGCTCCGAGACCGATGGTCGCGAGGACCATGTCCCCGGCTCCAGTGATGTCGTAGACCTCACGCTGACGAGTGGGAAAGCTCTCCCGGGTGCCGTCGTTCCGTACCACGGCGACGCCGTCCTTATCGAGGGTGACGAAGATGTGATCGAGCTTCAGCTGATCAACCAGCTTGCGACCAGCGGCGTAGGCATCGTTGTAGTTGCGGATGGTCATTCCGGCGGCTTTGCCGGTTTCTGTGCGATTGGGCGTCATCGCGGTCGCACCGGAGTAGTTGCTGTAATCGTCGGTGGGAGCCGGGTCGACAATGACCGGCACGCCGGCATCTCGGCAGACATCGATCACGCGACGCAGAACTTCCGGCGTGCAGACGCCCTTGGCATAGTCGGAAATCAGGACGGCGTCGTGATCGGCGATCATACCGATGATGCGGTCCATCAGTTGGGTCGCGTAGATCAGTTCCAGCGGATCGCGGCACTCGCGATCAACCCGCAGCATCTGATGCGGATGACGGTGCTGAGCGTGGCCGATCAGACGTTGTTTCACAGTCGTGGGGCGAGAACGATCGGTCAGGACCGCGGAGCAATCGACGCCAACCGCCTGCAGAGCGGTTCGTACGTCTTCGCCATCGCGGTCGTCACCCACGACACCGGCCATCGTGACGGCGGCATCGAGGCCACGCAGCATGTTGGCGACGTTCGCTGCACCTCCGAGGCGAATTTCCTGCTTCTCTTCCCGCAGCAGAATTACGGGGGCTTCCTGGCTGATGCGTTCGGCATTTCCCCAGAGATAGCGATCGAGAATCAGGTCGCCGAGAACCAGAATTCGGGGCGTTCCCAAGGACTGAACGAGGTCGATCAGGTGATAAGACATCCGTGTCTCACTTCTGACGAAGGGCGTATTGTGTGTCGTCACAAAGATTTGCGACGGATTGGGAGGCCAGACGCGACGGTCCCCGTCGCAAAGTCCGGCGGAAGCTGGTATGTTGTCGCGAAGGACCGTTTTGGTCAATGCCGGATTCGCTCGCCCCTTCATCGCCTGAACTTATGAACGCTCCCCTGGAAGATGTGACCTGTTTCGGCTGCGGACTGGCCTGCGATGACCTGTCCATTGAGCTGAAGAACGGGTCGGCCGACATCCTCAACGGCAGCGATTGTGCTCGTAAATGGTTCGAAGGTAACGCTTTGCGAGCGAAACAAGCTCCGCCTGTTGATCTTGCCGCTCGCATCGCCCAGGCGAGGGACTGGCTGTCTGAGGCCCATCAGCCCCTTTTGACCGGATGCCGGGGGCTGACGCTCAACGAACAGGCCGCCGCGGTGCGTCTGGCGGAAGCTGCTCAAATGATAGTCGCGACCTCAGAAAGTTCGGAATCTCAACGAGCCTACCTGCACTTCGGCGGAGCGAGCTGCACGTTCGGTGAGATTCGCCAGCGATGCGATGTTCTGCTCGGCCTGAATGTCGATGTGTTCGAAGTCTGGCCGCGATTCGAAGAAAAGCTCCTTACGCCCGAGTCACGGTTTCTGAAAGGGGAAGCTCCCCGAAGAGTCATCTACATTGGCGATCCGGGGCAGCTGACGCATGCGGATCGATACGCGGATGTTTATGAGGTTGCTTCCTCGGACCTGCTCGCGTTGATCCTCGCCTGGCGCGAGGCGCTGCAGTCCGACACCGAGACCGATGACATTTCGGACGTCGGCCAGTTTCTGGCAAAGCTTGTAACTGATGCCGCTTATCCGGTCCTGTTGCACGGCTCGCTGGACGAAGGACTCAAATTACAAACTGCGGCTCTGGTGGCCGATGCCAATGCCACGGCTCGCCTCCACGCCCTTTCAGCCGAAGGTGGTCCCGCCGCAGGGTCGTTCAGCGACACGTTGCTCGCGATGAGCGGCTTTCCTGATCACGTCTGCTTCACCGAAACCGGAGTGGAGTATGATCCCCAGCGATGGACGCCGTCTCGGCTGATCGATCGGAAGGACGTCGATCTCATCGTCTGCCTGGGCGAACTTCCCGAGCGGTTCAAGAATCTCTCGAATGAAATGCCGCGAATGATTCATCTGCACGATGGATCGGCAGACAGCATTCAATCCGAAGGTGTGCTGGAGTTGACCTGCGCGCCATCAGCCGTGACCCGAAGCGACAGCATCGTCCGAGCCGATGGGCTGCCGTTGCCGACACGCCCGTTAATCGATTCCGAACAGCCCTCGCTGCTGGAACTGCTGCAGCAGCTGACTCCATCGCCTCAATAGGCGGTTCTCGCAAACTGAGGCAGCATTGGCAGTTCTTTGTCTTTCGGAATCAGGTACGGAATCGACTGCTGCTTAAGCTCGGCGAGATATTCCTCGATCGTCTTTTCACGAACAGACTCGGCGCTGCCTTCCTTGTCGAGGAAGACGAGCCGCAGTTCGAACTGCTTTTCGAATTCCCAGAGCGCTTTCTTCGAACTCCTCTGGAGCCATTGAATCCGAGCCTGAATGGCGGTTGAAGGGATGGTCTTGTTGGTCGAGCGTTCGGTCAGGTCTGCGGCCTTGAGATCGCGGTAATCGTAGTGCAGTTTGAACGAGGCCCCGTCTTTGACGACGAACCCGAGCGATTCCAGTTTGTCCGTCCACAACTCTTCGAGTTGAGCCTGAATCTCGTCCTTCGAACCAACGTGCACGGAATCGACAGCAACCTCAAGTGTAACTTCGGTTCCCGGGCCAAGCATGTATTCGTCCGGCTTTTCGAGCAGTGCCAGCGATTCCTGCATCATTCCGAGATCGAATGGCTTCAACTGTAGTTGACGGCGATAGTCGTCACTTTCAATGGACAACACCCCACGCGACGTGAGGTGAAACGTTCGGTTGTTGTGCAGATTGACGAACTTGTCGTCAGGGAACGAGTTGATCGTCCAGAGGACGTTCTGGCTGGCTACATCAACCAGATACTTCCCCGCCAGCAGATAAGCACTGCCGTCCCAGCTCCAGCGGAGGTTGTGAACGTAATCGCGATTGTCGAAAAAGTCGGCCCCGGCGACGAGTTGATCGAGTTCGGAGTCGTAGTGATGCTCCCAGAGCATGCTGCCGTCGTTCATCGAGAACGAGAAGATGCCGACACGATCCGCGGTCGATTCCACAACGACTGTGACTTCCGAGCCGTCCGGCTTGAAGGCGATCCCTTCGAGAGCGTAGCTGCGGCCGCTCTGCGACGACTTAGGGAATTTTAATTGTCCGCCCCAGCGGTTCTGTTCCCAGTCCCAAAGTCTGACTTCATTGGACGTCCACGATTCGCCGGCCAGATACTTGCCGCCGGGACTGGTCACAACAGAGCCCATCAACGTGAAGCCTTCGACAGTCGCGGTCTGAACCGGTTCATGCCGTTCGGCTTCGGTTGCCAGATCGAACAGATAGACGTTCGATTCTTTCTTGTCGATGTGCTGGAACACGACGACGTGGTCATCATCGACGAAGGCAACCTGATTCACGGGATCGGTCGACTTGGTTTCGATCTCGGGAATGTGCAGTTGCGTCGCGACCCGGGAGCGGTCGAAATCCCAGATGTCGATCACATTCGATTTAATCTGCCGGAAGAGGAACCGCTTTCCGTTGGGGCTGAACTGAAGGTCTTTCGGCGACCGGGCCGTTCCGGCAAAGGTCTTCTCGGTCTTTCCAGTCTTGAGGTCGAGACGAACCGTTCCGGAAACTTCGATGCTACTCGGCGTGACGAAAATCTCCGACCCGTAGAGGTTCGGGACAATCACCTCATCCGTTCCGTTCGGAAGGTCGATCGCGATCTTGCTGGCCATCGTCCACGTCGGGATATCCGGCAGCGGATCCGGAGCAATCGTCCACTCGATCTCTTCCGGTTCCGACGGAACGACCGGCTCCGGTTTGGGTTGAGAGCTGTCGGGGGTGGTGGCCGCAACAGGTTCGGTCATCGGAGAAGTCCCGTTCATGGCGGAGTCTTCAGTCGACGCGGCGGCAGAATTCCCCTGCGCAGCCAGGTCGACGCTGGGGTCAGAGGGAACGACCGGTTCCGCCTCCGGATCAGCGGCGTCGTTCGCGGCGAGTTGCGATGCCGGAGTGTTGGCATCCCACTGCCCCTGCCACTCTTTGTATTCATTCAGGACCCTGTCGGAGATGACGATTGAGTCGAGGAAATGTTGATGTTCGTCCTCCTTGGGACGATTCGCTTCTTCCACGAAAACGAGCACATACAGACTGGGGCCAGCCATGAAGAAATAAGCATTCGCCCGGACTTTACGATTGTCGTGTTCGGCATCGACACCTTCGGTGACGGTATGCAGGGTGCGAATTCCATGGAGTTCGATGAGTTCGTCGGAGATGCGGGTTCGTGTCAACGGATTCTGCATCTGGTCGATGAGGATCTGTCCTTTCAGAACATCGATCCGAAACATCCGTTTCTGCCAGTCCTCGATCCCGGAAGCGTCCACCTTGCCGGCAGTGATCGAGCAGCCGAAGTCTTTCGCATCCGCATAGAATTGCTGCTGTTCAACAATCCCTTCCGGCAGGGGCTCGATCTTCGCCTTTGGTGTCCCGGGCATGTCGACGGTCAAAGCGCCATCGTTCAGCTGGAACTGCTGCCACGAGACACTCGAAGGAAGCATGCGGTCGACAATGTCGGTGCGATTGACCAGCTTTAGTCCGACGGCGAGCAGGAGCAGGAGGACTGTCCCGATGCCGCCGACAATCGCTTTCTTGTGAGAGTCATCCATCCCGCCGCCGGATGAGGATTTCTTCGGCGAAGAGGCTTTGCCCGCAGATCTCTTTCGGGCAGCGGGAGCGGGAGGGAGCTCGCGTCCCCTGTCGCCGGCCGCGGCGTCGAGAGCACCGAGGAAGTCATCGTCATCGGGTTTCCGTGATCGGGATCTGGATTTCGCGTTCGGAACCTGCAGTGGTTCACCGCACCCCTTGCACTTGAATTTCCTGCCCGCGTATTCGCTTTTGACAGTGTGGTCGTGGAAGCAATTCTCGCACGTGACCTGAATGGGCATGGCAGTCCTGACGCGATAAGAGGGGCGGACGACAGCGAAAGAGCGGCGCTATGAGGATGTGCACAAAATTCATCAGTGTACCCTCGCGTTCAGGCTCCAGCAATTTTCGACGAGGCTTTTTGCGAAGTTCAACAAAACTCAATCCGGCCCGATCCCGTCCCGGAGGTGCGGGGTGCGCACGTTGTATCCATGAAAAAAACGCTCCGTCCCCAATCGGGAACGGAGCGTCTTAAGATTCGAGACTCAGACGATCTACTCGTCCATCACGTCCTTTTCCTTGGCGTCGGCCAGCTCGTTGACCTGCCCCTCGTACTTCTTGGTCAGCTTCTGAATTTCTTCCTTCAGGCCGTCCCGCTCGTCCTCGGACATCGTCTTGTCCTTCTCGGCCTGATCGGCGTGCTTGTTGGCATCGCGGCGAATGTTGCGGATCGAAACACGCGCTTCTTCAGCGAATTCCTTCACGCGGCTGACGAGCTGCTTGCGGCGCTCGGTCGACAGCGGCGGAATCGTCAGGCGAATCACCTTGCCGTCGTTGTTGGGAGCCAGGCCAACGTCGCTGGCCTGAATCGCCTTGGCGATTTCGCCGAGAGCCGAGGCGTCGAACGGACGAATCACGATCTGCTGCGGCTCGGGTACGCCGATATTGGCGAGCTGCTTCAAGGGAGTGGGAGAGCCGTAGTAGTCGACGCGGATCGAATCGACCAGACCGGGGTTGGCCCGACCGGTGCGGAGCCCTTTCAACTGATCGGCAAGCACGCTTGCCGCTTTCTCCATACGCTCTTCGCAGTCGAGAAGAATTTCATCGCGGTCCATAACTGATTCTCTTCTAATCCAGTGACAGCCAGCTTCCCTGACCGCCAGAACATGAATGCGGGGTCCACACGCTGCAGCTTAACGCATTTGACCAAACTCTCGCCAGCGATCCTCGATCAGCTTTCTTCGGCTTTCGAGTCGACGAGGGTGCCGACACGGATTCCCCGGGCGGCATTCACGATGTTGCCGGACTTCTGGAAATCAAACACCAGAATGGGGATATCGTGCTCCATGCAGTGGTGGAAGGCCTGGGCATCCATCACCTGCAGCCGCTGGGAAATCACGTCGTTGAACGAAATGTGGTTGTAGCGGAGGGCATGCGGATTCTTTTCCGGGTCATCGGAATAAACGCCGTCCACGCGGGTGGCCTTCATCAGGATATCGGCTTCAATTTCGCGGGCTCGCAGCGCGGCAGCCGTGTCGGTGGTGACATACGGACTTCCGGTTCCCCCCGCCAGAATGACGACTCGTCCCTTTTCAAGATGCCGCACACAACGGCGGCGAATGAACGGCTCGGCGACGCTGTCCATGCGAATGGCCGACTGCAGTCGGGTGGGAACCCCGATATGCTCGAGGGCATCCTGAAGTGCGAGGCCGTTGATGACGGTCGCCGTCATTCCCATGTAGTGAGCGGTTGCCGGCTTGATGGCGCTGCTGCCTTCGGAGAACTGCTTCCCCCGGAGAATGTTGCCGCCGCCACAGACGATGGCCAGCTGAACGCCGCTTTTGACGACATCGCGGATCTCTTCCGCGACCCGCGAAATCTCCGTCATGCTGATGCCGCCCTGACGATTGCGGCAGAAGCTGTCGCCGGAAATCTTCAGCAGGACGCGCTTGTAAACAAGATCAGACGAATCAGCAGACATCGTCACCCCCGGAGAGAAAGGTTCGTATGGAAATGAAAACGGGCCGTCAGAAATGGTCTCTGATCGGCCCGTGAGCGTATCACAATTGACATTGCAGAGGGGAGTTCGAGTCGACGGCCCTGGGTTTCACTCAGGAGACTCGTTTCCCGCGGCACCGGCTGAGCCCGTGCCTTCCGGCAATCGTACTGCCTAGCCGATGACCCGGGTATCGAACCCTTTGGCCTTCAGCTTCTTCTCGGCCAGAATCTGGCCCACAGTCTTGGTTTCGTCTTTGGCGAATGCCTGGGCTTCCAGAACACCCTGTTCCTGATAGAACACCTTCATACGGCCGTCGACGATCTTCGAAACGATGTTTTCCGGCTTTCCGGTTGCCAGCGCTTCCTGGGTCAGGCGATCCCGTTCGGCCTTCACGGCTTCATCGGAAACTTCGTCGGTCGTGGCGTAGGTCGGACGCAGAGCCGTGATGTGCATGGCGACATCGCGGAGAATTTCCTGGTCAGCAGTTTCCCCTTCGGCCTGGAACAGCGTTCCTGATTTGCCATCGTGGTGAACGTAGTAGCCAACCGGACCCTTGCGACGGGAGATAAAGGCCACGTCGAACTTTTCACCGATCTTGTTGACCAGATCGTCGAGCAGGTCCTGCAGAGTTTTGCCACCCTGTCCAGGAGCTTCCTGGGACATGAGTTCTTCCGGAGTCGAGGCGCCTGGACCGTTGAGCAACTGCTCGGCCATCAGTTCGCCCAGCTTCAGAAAGCCTTCCGCACCGGCGACAGGAGCGGTTTCACACTGGAAGTCGACCAGAGCCGCTTCGCTGCCGTCGTCTTTCATGGCCACGAAGATGCGACCTTCGGTGGTGGCGTTTTCAGCCCGCTTGGCTTTGATCTTGGCGGTCTGCGAAGACAGAATCTCAATTGCCTTCTCTTCATCGCCGTTGGCTTCGACGAGAGCCTGCTTGCACCGCATCATCGGAAGGTCGGTACGTTCCCGCAGAGCACGAACTGCGGCAGCCGTAATTTCGGCCATCTTTATCATCTCCTGTAAAAGTTAGCGTCTCATTCGGGGAGGGATGACGCAGCGGGCCCGTACGCTCCACGCTGAGATGTTTGCAGCGGGAATCCGGAATACTCCGGCCGGGACGACCTGCTCCCTCATCTGGCGGTCGCTGAAATCCCTGTCGGTCGGAATCTGGACCTGAAAATCGGCAACCCGGTTCACCGGAACCGGATTGCGATGCCATTTAGAATCACTTCGAAATGCTGGGAACCGGCTTCATCGATTCTTCAGCAGGAATCTTGTCTTCTTTCTGGGGCAGGTTGCCCTTACCGGCGATCACGGCGTTGGACAGGTGCGTGGCGATCAGGCGGATCGAACGCATGCTGTCGTCGTTACCCGGAATCGGCAGATCGACGAGATCCGGATCGGAATCGGTATCGATCAGAGCCACGATCTTGATGCCCAGCAGGCGGGCTTCGTGCACGGCGTTGTGCTCTTTGGTCGGGTCGATGATCACGATCGCTTCCGGCAACCGGTTCATTTCCCGAATCCCGCCGAGGTTGCGGTCAATCTTGCGGTATTCCCGCATCAGCTTCGACTGAGCCTTCTTCGAGAAGGCCGCCATTTCGCCCGACTCACGCAACTTGTCCATTTCATCCAGACGCTTAATGCGGTTTCGGATGGTGCGGAAGTTGGTCAGCATCCCGCCGAGCCAGCGTTCGCTGACGTAAGGCATGCCGCATGCCTGGGCACATTCCCGAATCGTGCCGGCTGCCTGACGCTTGGTTCCGACGAACAGGATCAGCGAGCCCTGCGAAGAGACCTTTTCCAGGTAACGCTGGGCCCGAATCAGGCCGCGAACCGTTTCCTTCAGGTCGATGATGTGAATTTTATTACGGCGACCATAGATATAAGGCCGCATTTTGGGATTCCAGCGGCTGGCCGGGTGACCGAAGTGGACGCCAGCGTCCAGAATCTCTTTGACGTTGATCTCTGCCATCATACGTTCCTCAAATGGGCCGAACCCGTCTCACGCCTCCACAGGCGGATTCGCGGTTTCATGAGCGATCATGCAAAAAGACGCTCAAACGGCCGGACATGAAAATGTTCAGCGAGATAGAGTAGCGGCTCGGCAGCGAATGGTCAACGACCGCCCGCAGCCGCATACGCACCGTTCTCGGCGTTTTCGGGCGGATTCATGCGTTTTTCATCCCCTGAAGAGCTGGCACGCCCCGCGGTAGGGGACGGATGAGCATGTTTTCTGGCGGTCTCAGACAGACGACTTTCAAGAAAACGGACGCTGATGGTTCCTAAGCGATTGACGGGCGGCTGGGAAAACGTAGACTGAGGTCGCAATTGACACTGAGTCTCAATTGCAATTCTGGGTCAGCCAACCTCCGTCAGCCAGCCTAAGTCCAACCAGCCTTTTGCCAGTTAAGAGAGCGTCCATGATCGACCCGATGGTATCCCGCCCGACTTCTTCGTCCTCCAACCCGCTGCGTCGTACGGCCTTCACCCTGATTGAATTGCTGGTGGTGATCGCCATCATCGCGATTCTGGTGGCATTGCTGCTCCCAGCCGTGCAGCAGGCACGTGAGGCTGCTCGTCGGTCCTCCTGCAAGAATAATCTCAAGCAGATTGGACTGGCGCTCCACAATTACCTCGATACCTACACCAAGCTCCCGCCGTCCATCTGCCACGATCCTGCCGGCACCCCAGGGGGCCAGTGGTCGGTGCATGCCCGAATTCTTCCGTTCGTTGAACAGGGTTCGCTGTTCGACGTGGCTGATTTCGAAACCGCATACTCGGCGGGTTCCCCGCCCGCGAATGTTCGCGTGGCTATCTATGTGTGCCCTTCGGACGTGAACGATAAACCCCGCGGGACGGACTACTACCCGACTTCGTATGGTTACAGTGCCGGGCCATGGTTTGTCTGGGACAACAACACGCAGCAGAAGGGGCCTGGAGCATTCGCACCGAACAGCAGCTTCACCGACGCCTCCTTTACCGACGGTCTGAGCAACACCCTCGGCTTCGCGGAAGTGAAAGCCTTCACGCCTTATGTTCGCGACGGAGACGACATCAGCGGTCTCGGCAATAACGTGTCCGGCGTGTCGGTCAGTACGATCGGCGGATACACCAATGGAGATTTCAAGACCGACACCGGACATACCGAATGGGTCGACGGTCGCGTTCACCAGACCGGATTTACCACCACCTTCACGCCGAACACCAAAGTCGCGATCAGCGGCAGCGGCGGTTCGTCCGACGATGGCGACTTCACCAACTGCCGTGAGTCGAAGTCGTGCACCCAGCCAACTTACGCGGCCGTGACTTCCCGCTCCTATCATCAGGGACAGGTTAACGTGATGCTCATGGACGGCAGCATTCGGGGCATCAGCGAAAACATTCATCTCCCGACCTGGCAGAATCTCAGCATCCGGGACGATGGCAACGTGATCGGCGAGTTTTAGGCTGCTGAATCCCTGCCTAAGCAATAACGCTGAAGCCAGAAGACGACATTCCTCGGGATGTCGTCTTTTTTCGTGGACTTCTCCGAAACCCTCGGCCGGCTCGGCGGAAAACAGTCGCCTGCCGTTCCGTTCCGGAATGACGGAATTAAAATGAAACCTGCATCACCGATGGAGAGGTATGCAGAGTGTTAATTCCGTCATTCACAGGATCGATATCGATGCGAGTTCCCGTTCTGGCTGCTGTTCTGTCTGTATTCTGCTGCTCCCCCCTCATGGCTGAGGATGGTGGAGAGCATCTGCTGCCGATTTCCACAGTGATTTACGCTGAAATCGATCAGCCCGGCGATCTGATCCGCCGGCTCCGCGACGATCCGGCTGTGCCCGCCCTGGTCGAACAGCTCAAGCAGATCCCCGCGATCGGGCAGGCTCTTGAAGAAGACGATTCGGTCAAGGCGCGGCAGGCGCTGGGAATCATCGAGGCCCAGCTCGGTCGCGAGTGGGAAGATGTGCTGACCGCTCTGGTTGAAAACGGCGTCACTTTCGGTTTCGATCCGCTCAGTCAGGGAGCCGTGCTTATACTCCACGCCGAAAGTGCCGAGTCGCTCAATGAAATCGTCGACGGTCTGATTGAACTGGCTAACGCCGATGCGGAAAGCAAAGGGAAGAAAACACCGTTTCAGGAATCCGAATATCGCGATGCCCGCGTTTTTCGGGGTGATAAGTTTGCCTTCGGAATTGCCGCCGACCGGCTCGTATTAACGAACAAGAGCGAACTCGGTCGCCGGGTGATCGATGCCATTTACGAAGCACCGACCGAAAGCCTGGCGGTTCGTCCGAACTTCAAGCAGGCCCGTGAAGCTCGAGCCGAGAACTCCATTGGCTGGCTGTATGTCGATCTGGCCACGATTCGTTCGGCCAGTCCGGATCAGAAACTGCTGCAGGGCAAGGCCGACGATCCGGGCGGAGAGATCATCCTGGGAGGAGTTCTCGAAGGGCTGAGCAAAGCACCGTATCTGACGGCAGACATTATGCCGGGCCGCCGGTCCGTCTCGGCTTCATTTTCGATCCCACTCGATCGCAGCAAGATCTCGGAAGAACGGGTCCACTACTTCGGTCCGGAAGGCAAAGGCCAGGCCGCGGCTCCGATCCATGTCCCCGGCAACATTCTGACGATCTCAACCTACCGCGATCTGGCACTCATGCTGCAGCGAGCCGGTGATCTGTTCAACGAAAGTGCCAACGATGGACTCGCCAAAGCCGAGACCGGTCTGTCGACACTCTTCGGTGGTCGGAGCTTCTCCGAAGACATTCTCGGAGCCTTCAGCCCGCGCCTGCAACTTGTCGTCGCTCAGCAGTCGTACGATCGGCGCGATACGAAACCGTCGATTAAGCTGCCCGCTTTCGCCCTGGTCGCTGAGATGCGCGATCCGGAAGCGACCCGCGGGGCGTTCCGCCGCAACTTCATGAATGCGGTCGGCTTCTTCAATATCGTGGGAGCAATGAAGGGGAATCCCCAGCTCGAGCTCGACTTTGAAGACATCGACGAAGGCGAGTTGATCAGCACACGGATCGTGACGCCGGCTGACAGGAAGGATCAGGAAGTGGTCCCTCTCACTTACAACTATGCTCCTGCGATGGGGTTCAACGACCAGCTGATGGTGATCTCCTCCACCGGCGAACTGGCCCGACAGATTCTGACTCAGGTTTCCGAAGATGCCCGCGCCGAAACGTCGCCCGAGGCGGAAGCCACTGCCAATACCATTCTTCAGTTTTCCACCGACGGCATTTTTGAACTGCTGCTCGCCAACCGTGAGCATCTGATTGCCCAGAACATGCTTAAGGAAGGGCATACGCGAGTCGAAGCCGAGACCGAAATCGATTCCGGCATCGAAATTGTCAAACTGTTCGACAAGGGACGTCTGGAACTCTCGTCGTCCGACGACACCCTCGATCTCGATATCAGCATCAGCTGGGACCGGATTCAAAAGGCGGAATAAACCACTCCGGGTCCCGTCATCGAGCAGTGGTCGCTGCCTCGGCAGCGATCGACGCTCTCCGTACGTCTTTGGTGATTCTCTTCCCCTGCAGGCAAACTCTGTTGCAGCGTGCACATGGCATGGCTGCGATGGAATGCGAGGTGCTGCCGTGATGAACCCGGCTTCCAATCCGATCGATCCAGAGTGGGCCTGGGCTCCGTATGAACCAGCCGGGCCGGAGGACTGGTCGCTCGCTCATGTGGCGCATTTTCATCGCCGAGCAGGCTTCGGGGCCAACTGGCAGACTCTGCAGGAGTCGCTGCCGTTAAGTCCCGTGACACTGGCAACGCAGGCGGTCTCGCAGGTCGAGTCAGCGGACGTGGAGTCGTCTTCGCAGGCATTGGTGACCAGTATTCTGGCCGCGGGCGGATTGAATCAGCTGCCAGCGTGGTGGATTCATCGTCTGCTGCAGGGGTCGGCCACCTTGCGGGAAAAGATGACCATCTTCTGGCATGGCCACTTCGCGACCAGTGGGGCCAAGGTTCGCGATCCTCAGCTGTTGTTGCGGCAGAACCGGCTACTCCGCGAGCATGCTCTGGGGGACTTCGCTGCCATGGTGCACGAGGTCTCCAAAGACCCGGCCATGCTGATGTACCTCGATTCCGATTCGAATCGCAAGGTGCACCCGAACGAAAACTTCGCCCGCGAGCTGATGGAGCTGTTTACGCTCGGCGAAGGCCGCTATTCCGAGCAGGATATTCGCGAACTTGCCCGCTGTTTTACCGGCTGGGAAGTTCGACGGAACGAATACCGTTTCAATCCGTATCAGCACGACGACGGCACGAAACGCATCTTCGATCAGCGCGGTCAGTTCGGTGGCGAAAAGGGCGTTGATATCGTCCTGGATCGAGAAGACTGCCCCCGCTTCATTGCCGGCAAGCTCGTTCGCTATTTCGTGGCGGATGAAGGACTGAGCGGCGAGGAGCTGATCGAGCCGCTGGCGGTCGAGTTCCGTGAGTCCGGCCTGCAGATCGCTCCTCTCGTGCAGCGAATTCTCAGCAGCAACCTGTTTTATTCCGAGCACGCCCGGGCTCGGAAGTTCCGCTCGCCAATCGAGTTTGCTGTCGGCTTTCTGCGAACGCTCGATGGCTCGACGAATCTGATCGGCTTCAGTAACTCGTTGAAGGACCTGGGGCAGCTGTTGTTCTTCCCGCCGAACGTGAAGGGCTGGAATGGCGGTCGCGAGTGGATCAACTCCTCCACGCTGCTCGCTCGCGCCAACATGATGCACGACCTGCTCGCACGATCGGAGACCCGCTTTGGCGGCGGTGATCTGCAGGAGTATTGTGAATCGCAGGGCTGGGCCGATCCGGAAGTAATGGTGGATCGTCTCAGCACGCTGCTGCTGGCCTTGCCGCTCAACCCTGAAGCCGCCGCGGAGCTGACGCAGCTGCTCGAAAGTGGCTCGGGCGATCCGGAAAAACGACTGCGTCGTGCGCTGGCTCTGTTTGTTTCTCTTCCCGTCTACCAACTCGCCTGATGAGGTGCAGTGATGTTGTCCAATCGTCGTGAGTTTCTGCAACTGGCAGCCGCGGGTGCCGTCACGCTCGGTGCCCAGGGACTGGCTCCCGCCTTTCTGCGAGCTGCCGCCCGGGAAGCGTCCGGACAGAGCAACGTGCTGGTCGTCATTCAAATGAGCGGCGGCAACGATGGCCTCAATACCATCGTCCCGTTTGCCGAAGGCCGGTACTACAAAGCGAGACCGAAACTGGCCATTGCTAAGAACGATGTTCTCAAGATCGACAAAGAGCTCGGCTTCAATCCGGTGCTGCGAAGCTTTGCCGATCTGCTCGAAGCCGGTCATCTGGGAATCGTTCAGGGAGTCGGTTATCCGAACCCGAACCGTTCGCACTTCGAATCGATGGATATCTGGCACACCTGCCACCGTCGATCGGAAGATCGCAATGAAGGCTGGCTCGGTCGAACGGTCGATCAACTGCAGCACGCCGAGCGGCAGGAGATTCCCGGCGTGCATGTCGGAGACGATCGGCTGCCGCTGGCACTGTTTTCTCGGAGTCATCGCATCCCCTCGATTCAGTCGATGGACCAGTTCCATCTGAAAGCGAAGGAGGAAGAGTCGATGCAGGCCTTCCGCCGCATGGCAAGCCAGTCAACCGGCAGTGAAGGATCGATGCTCGACTTCCTCACGACGAGCACGGTGACCGCCCTGGATGTCAGCCAGCAGATTCAGGAGTCGATCAAGAGTCAGTCCACCGCGGTGGAATACCCGCAAACTGGTCTCGGCCGCAAATTGCGATCGATCTCGCAGTTGATCTCGGCTGACCTGGGGACGCGTATCTTCTACGCCGAGATCGATGGATTCGATACGCACGCTCTGCAGGCGGGGGCTCATACCGGGCTGCTGCGCGAACTGGGAGAAGCGGTTTCCGCGTTCGTGGACGATCTCAAGACGACCGGCAATCTCGATCGCGTGACCACGGTCTGCTTCAGTGAATTCGGCCGCCGCGTTGCCGAGAATGCCAGCGAGGGAACCGACCACGGCACCGCCGCTCCAATGTTCCTGATCGGCGGACAGGTGCAGTCCGGCTTGATCGGCAAACACCCCAGCCTCGACGACCTGGAGCAGGGCGACCTGAAATTCCACACCGACTTCCGCCAGGTCTATGCGGGGCTCCTCCAGCAGTGGCTGAAGTGCGACAGCGACAAAGTCCTCGGAGAACACTTCGATCCGGTGAGCGTCATCCGCAAAGCGTAGGGATGAGGACGGGATGGCCCAGACGTGCACGTCTGGGTGACGCGGAACGCGGGTGCTATGTGTCGGAGAATTGTCAATGAAGAGCTTCAGGGAGGAAGCCCCGATAAAGAAGTTCCCTCGCCCCGGTGGGGGAGAGGGTTAGGGTGAGGGGGAAATGCGGGTGACAGGCTCCACGGGCCGTTGGTTCGCATTGGGATGGAGCATCGCTGGTTGATCGCCCCCTCATCCGCCCTTCGGGCACCTTCTCCCCCTGAAGGGAGCGAAGGGACATGTTGTGCTTGACTACCAATGTCGGGCAGGCTTGGTCGACAGAACCACAGATCATCAGAGACCGACCTCTTGTGGCTTCGCCACTCAGACGCACGCGTCTGAGCCATCCGCCAGGGCGCCCGAGAGGTTACGTGTCGCGGCCGATCAGCTCTTGCGAAATGTCCACTCGCGTTGATCGCGTTCGGCCCCTTCGAGGGCGTCGGCGAGTTCCAGGTCGTTTTCGAAGGCGAGCTGTTTCACAATGCGAACCTCGGCACCGACTGAGAACGAGGTCGCCGCGAAGGGCCATGGGGCCACGCCGATTGACTCATCGTCGCGTTGCCAGATCTCGTAGCGGGTCTTATCGCTGGTGGTGATGATTTCCAGTCGACGTCCGCCAGCTGGCAACGCATTCTGGCAGAGAATGAGCGAACAGCGATCGCACCAGCGGAGCAGATCGTAGCCGCGAATCAGGTCCGACTTGTTCAAGCCGAGCAGCCGCAGTTCTCGCGTGCGGTGTTTCTTCTCCTCGTCCATCAGCTCGCGAAGTTCCGGCAGCACGTCCTGGTCGTCGTAGAGAAACTCGACGTGCATTCCCTGCAGCAGACCGATCCAGGTGTGCTTCCGATAGGCATTGCCGATCCGCCGTTTGGCTTCGTGAAAGCGGGTTTCATCGTCCATTGCCATGAGTGTGAAATCGCGTGGGGCTCCGAGTTCGGTGAGGTAATGATTCTCTCCGAAGTCCTCCTTCTCGTCATCGTGTCCGATGATGGCTGCGACTGTCTCGACCCAAAAGCGGCCCTGCCAATCGTCCGCAAACTTCAGAGCGAGCGATCCAGCCAGGACACCATGCGAGGGCTGAAAAACGATTTCCCATCCCGATTCAATGTTGGTAACGATCATCAGCAGCGGCGTCCTGTGTGAGTTCTGAGCAAGTCGGCCTCGTGGGCGTTTCTCTATGGTGATCGGAATTGAAACCGACACAAGACCCGCGTTCAGGAAATGCAGACAGCCTGACCGAAATGTTCCTTCGGGCAGGCTGTGAAAATGATCGGTCGCAGAGAAACGTCAATCAGAACGGGCCGGAGAGAGGACAATCATCACGCGGCTGCGCTGTGGCGGCGTCGCCTGTTTCCCCTGTCGACGGGTCGAACTTTCTACCGGGGCCTGGAGTTCACTCTGGGCGAGCGTCGCCGCGGGAGCGGACGGTTCGGGAAGTTCAGGCTCACTCGTGCTCACGGGAGCCGAACCAGATCGGGCGTTTCTCTTCGCGATGCCCTGAGGTTTCTTCCCGGCGACGTTCAGAGGTCGCAGCGTACAGGCGAGCTGGTAACTCATCGAATCCTTCGGCTCGCCCGCCTGCAGTGCCGCATTTGCGTAATCCGCTTCGGGAAGATCGGGCGTGGTGATCTCGGGAACCGGAGGATCTGCAAAGGAAAGCGTGGATGGAGCCGAGTCCGGCTTGAGTGGAACGCCGGCAATGCCATCGCCGAACGGTTGACTGGCGGGCGCGTTCTCCGCCATCTGGTTCTGCGGAGCATAGATGAATCGGACGGCGCGGCCTTTTGAGTTCACCGAGACTTCGCTGGGCGTCATGTAGAATCGCTCGGTTGCAACCATCGCGTTCTGGTGGATCGCCTCGCCCAGTTTCTCTTCCTTGGTCTTACGCTCTTCATCGGACGGCACTGCGGCGGCGCGATTCAGCGACTCGGCCTCCTCCGGGGAATCGGCTCCCAGAGGGACGACGGCATAGGCGTCGTGCATTAAATTCGGAGCTTCCCCGAAGTGCACTTTCTGAACGCCCTCCAGAGCAGTGATCGCGGTCAGTGAGTTGAGCACCTGATCGACGGAGGCATCGACATACAGGGCCACCAGTTCGTCCTCTCCGCGTGATTCCGGTTCAACGGTCAGTTTCTCGTTGGGGCTTTTCTGAGTGGGAACCGGTTCGCCGGGGGCTGCTGGTTTAGACTCAAAACGTTCCGATCTCTTGTCTGTCGCAGAGGGCGGCGAAACGACGCCGACACCCTCAATATCGTTGCTCACCAGCAGGAGTTGCAGGCGGCCGCAGGCATCGGCGACATCGACGACGCTCAGCTCCACCACGGCGACATCCTGTCCACTCTTGTCGACAAACTGAACCAGGTCGCCGGGTTGAATGTTCTCGGCCAGCTTACGGGACTCGTTCAGCCGAGCCAGCACGCGTTCTTCGAGCGCTGGGGAAATTGGAGGCGCGGGGATCGAGTCGAGCGGAGCATCGCGCCCCATTTCCATCGAGGACATGGTCATCGCGGGGGCGACCGAAGTCCCTTCTCCGCCCACTGCTCGTCCCGTGGCGAAGTGGTCGAACTGAGTGTCGTGGTCTTCCAGAGAAGTGAGCCCGGAACCCGGTGCTGCAAGTCCGTCGTTCTGAGCGATTGTCTGATCGGCCAGAGTTCCGGTTTTTGCCATCTGATCCAACGAGACCGTCCAGCGATAGAAGAAGAGCGAACAGCAGCCGATTAAAAGGAGAGCCGCAGTGGAGCCAGTCAACCAGAGTGGCCGGCGACGGTTGTTCGCCTGTTTCGCATCAGCGGGGAGGAGTGTCTGACGTTCGATCTGCTGATGGACGGCTGCCACCATGCCGGACGGAGCTCGTTCCGTCGGCAGACTGCGGAGGAGGTTTCCCATCTCCTGGAAATCGGCCAGCATCTTTTCAGCGGTCGGATCGGATTCGATCTGCTGCCGAATGCTCGCGCGTTCCTCGGGCGACACCTCGTCATCGAGGTAAGCCGAGATCAGTTCTTCGTGAAATTCGCTGCCCATAACTGATCACCCTAAGGGTGTCTTCAAGTCCTCTGCGGAAACCGCATCGTTATCCGTTGTTAACTGTTGGCCGCCCGGGAATTGACCGGGCCGGGGTGTTCCTGTTCGTCGAGAAGCCGCGTCAGTTTTTCCCGTAACAGGATTCGCGCCCGATGAATTCTGCTGCGAATCGTGCCGAGGGGAAGATCCAGAATCTGAGCGATCTCCTCGTATTTGAAATTCTCGATCTCCTTGAGGACGAGAACCGACCGGAATTCTTCCGGCAGCTCGTCGAGAGCCGAGTGCACCATCTGCTGACGTTCCTGACGTTCCAGTCGATCGCCGGGAGAAGGGGCCCGGCCGTCTTCGGGAAAGGAAAGACCTGTCTGGTCGGGGGGAGTGAGAGTAACGGTGGCGACTCGCTTTTTTCGTCGGCGACTGATGACCGTATTGTAGGCGACCCGGAACAACCATGAGTAAAACTCCGCGTCACCACGGAAGGAGCTCAATTTGCTCCAGGCGGTGACAAACGTCTCCTGAGCGACATCGCGAGCCTCTTCCCGATCTCGTACGATCTGGACCAGCGCATTGAACAGCCGATCCTGATACCGCATCACGAGCGTATCGAAGGCGGGTGTCTGTCCTCGGACAGATTCTGCGATGAGTTCAAGGTCTGTCTTTTTCACGGCATTCGCACGTTAAGACGCAGGGGCCCGGTCAACAGTTCCCGTAAATTCCCTGAACTGATGACGAAGCTGCAGAAAAAATCCCGCGGAGAGAATCGCCGAACCCGCAGGTGCACTTCAGATTACGTCGAAGACGATGATTTTGCGAGGTCAGAGCCCTCCGGCCGCCGCTGGCCTTTCAGTTCCAGCCAGATCAGAAACGCGATCCCGGCGGCTACCACGAGAATACTCGTGTTCTGCGACGGCGTCAGACCGGTGTTCAGCACGGTGAACTCATCTCCGCGAACGAACTCGATCAGGAATCGATTGATCGGGTAAAGGATCGCGCCGACGGCCAGAACTTCGCCGGTCCGCTGACGATATTTGAACACCATCGCCGTGACGAACGCGAGCAGAAAACCGCCGATCGAGCTGTAAATCTGCGAAGGATGCAGCGGGAAGCTGACGGCTGCATCGGGGCTCAGAAAGCCGAGATTCACTAGAGCCGACCAGGGAACGGATTCGGCCGGAAACGTGATCGCCCAGGGCAGATCGCAGCGATCGCCGTAACAGCAGCCGTTCAGCAGGCAGCCAAGTCGTCCGAAGCCGAGACCGAGAAACAGCGACGGCACAACGACATCGGCCAGTTCGAGCGGACGAACTTTCCGGATCGCACAGAAAACGAAGTAGCTGATTGTCGCGAGAATCAGGCCGCCGTAGAAGACCAGACCGCCATCGGTGAGATTGATCACCCGATAGAAGAAGTCCCCTGCTCCGTTCACGCCCTGGAACACCTGATCGCGTTTCTGGACAAGGTAGAAGATGCGGGCTCCGGCGATTCCGGAAACCAGAATACACATCGCCACATCCCAGACCAGTTCCTTGGGCAACCCGACTTTCACGGCTCGCTTCCCCGCCCAGGTCGCTCCCGCGAGAAACGCGATGAGGAGCATCATTCCGTAGCCGAAGACCGGGAAGATGCGAACGGGAGAGAGAAACCAGGCGGCAGCCGCGGCGATGACGAACGGCAGCACCGTGTTCAGATACATCGCGCCGGGAGGTACGGGTTTGCCGTCTTTCCCGGTCAGATTCTTTGGTCCATAAAAGGTCTGCCAGATCCCAAGGAGGACCAGCAGAGCCAGCAGGATATATCCGGCTCCGACCGTGAGCAGAGGAAAATCCGGGAGCCCGTTCGGCAGGATCGAAAAGGGAGCGTCCAGTGAAATGTAAAACAGAACCTGTCGCATCCGTCGTTCCTCAGCTTCCCTGCCCGCTGCTGTGGAGCAGCATGTTATCAATGAGCCGCGTCTTCCCGACCCGAGCCGCCACCAGAGCGACCATCTCGGGCTGCTTTTCGTCAGCTTCCGTCAACTCGACCGGCTCCACCACCGTGGCGTAATCGAGCTCGAGTCCGTCGACCGCGTGAAGTTCCTGCCGTAACTGCTGACGCACATCGGCAACCGTCGACTGCGGATCCTGAAAGCGATCGCGGGCGTTCATCAATGCCCGCGAGATCGCCAGAGCGGTGTCCCGTTCGGCATCAGAAAGGTAGACATTCCGGCTCGACATGGCGAGGCCAGATTCTTCCCGCACCGTGGGACAGGTGACGATTGCGACGGGAACATCGAGATCGCGGCAGAGGCAGCGGATGATCGCCTGCTGCTGAAAATCCTTGGCTCCGAAGAACGCCTTATCCGGCAGCGTTATGTTGAACAGCTTCAGCACGACGGTGGCGACGCCATCGAAGTGCGTCGGCCTGCTCGATCCTTCCCAGCGACTCGCCAGTTCGCCGACATGCAGATTGACCTGCCGTTCAACCGGATACATCTCGTCGACACTCGGGTGAAACACGAGATCGGCTCCCGCCGCTTCGCACTTCTCGAGATCTTTCTCGAGCGGGCGCGGGTACTTGGCGAGATCTTCGTGCGGGGCGAACTGTGTCGGATTGACAAAGATCGTTACCACCACGAAATCGCATTCCCGGCGAGCCGCTTCAATCAGGCTGACATGCCCGGCGTGCAGCGCTCCCATGGTCGGGACGCAGCCGACAATCTTCCCGGCTGCGCGAGCGTCGCGGACGATCCGCCGGGTTTCCGCAATGGTGGTGGCCGTCTGCATGGTCTGCACCTTCGATCCAACAAAATGCGAGGCGGTGCCGAGTCGAAAGAGGCACGCCAACTGCCGGGGATCTTAGGGAGCAGCCGGAAGGATTTCCAGCCGTCGTGCAGCCTACAGATAGTTGAACAGGTTCAGCTGCAGGGTCTGAGCGGCAATCTGCTGCGACGCCTGGATCGTGACCTGAAGATTGGCGAACTGCGTGATCGCCAGAGCCATGTCGACATCGAAGACGTTCGAAATCGATTCCTGAAGCAGAATGTCTTCATCGGCCAGAATCGTCGCCTGCCGGTCGAGCATCTGCAGTCGTCCACCGACATCGCCGCGAACGATGTTGAACTGAGCCATTTCGGTTTCCAGCAACCCGGAGACAAGTTCAATCTCCTGATTGTTCCCCGCATCGAGTGCATCCCGCAAGCGGAACATCAGATCGAACAGACCGTTGGATCGCTTCAGGTTGGGATCGGTCCCGACGAGATCGTTCACGCCGTCTTCGCTGCCGGCGATACCCAACCCCGTGGAAAGCGTGCTCGTGGTGACTGTCAGCGGGCCAGTTCCGGAGTTGTCGTTGAGTTCGAAGCCTTTCGTGGTCGCGCTATGCGTCATCACCAGATTGCCGGGATCGACGGCATTCACAAGATCGAGCACATCCTGCACGGTCACGGCTGTGGAGAGGTCGACGTTCACCACCGTTCCATCGCGGCGGGTGATATCGAGTGTGCCCGCTCCGACCGGGACTCCCGCACCGGCGTTCAGACTGGCCAGAGTGGTGGTTGTGGAATTCGCTCCGACATTCGCTCCAGTAAGGTTCGCGTTTCCGTCATCGACGCCGGCGACCTTCAGAGCTTCCGAGATCGCATTGTCGATAACGGTGAGCGCTCCGGTGCCGGAGGTGTCGCTGATAACGATACCATTGCCCGTTGTGCTGAGCGAAGCGGTCAGGACTCCAGGGTCTGCGGCGTTGATCCGGTCGAGCACATCCTGGACGGTTTTCGCTCCATCCAGTTCGATACTAATTTCCGAACCATCGCGACGAACTATCTGCAGTTCGGACGGGCTGTCGACCGGAACGCCGCGGCCGTCGTTGAGTTCCGCCAGCGACGTACTCGCCGAGAACGTTTTGATGCCGAGCAACTGAGCGTTCGTGCCGCCGTTCTCGCCGACGGAAACCCCGACTCCACTCAGGCGACTCGTGATTTTCAGCCCACGTCCGTCGGCTGTGAAGCCCCCTTCCACGTCGATGTCCGCTTTCTTCAATGCATTGAAGAAGTCTTCGACGGTGGTCAGTCCATCGAGATCAATCGTGGCCGAGTTGATTCCGTTTGTGACGACAATCCCGGTTCCGGCCGTCGGACCAATGCCGGTGCCGCCATTGAGAGCCGCCAGTGGGGTGAGCCGCGTGATACGGGGATCGAGATCGGTCGAATTGATCGAAGCAGCCGCTGCAGATTCGAGCCCAAGGCGCCCGGCGACGTTGCTGTTCGCCAGATCGGCAACGGCCACCGTGCCCGCAGCGGGCGTCAGCGTGATTCCGGTTGATGTGACGGAGACGGTCAGATCGCCGCCAAAGGGAGCTTCGATTCGTGTGATCAGATCCTGAATCGAGCTGGCCGACTTCAGGTTGATCTGTTCGGTTTGCGGTCCACCGCCGGTGTCGACGGTGACCTCGATGGTTCCCAATTCGACTCCCGAGCCGCTGAACAGATCCTTGATGCGGGTCTGAGCCGTTACCGCGGGATTGACGTTGCTGCCGTTGACGTCGACGGTGGGACTGAAGATCGAACCGGCACTCACGTTGTTGGCCATCAGGCCTTCCAGCGCGACGAATGATTCGATCGTTGCCAGCGAACCGGAGAACCGTACCGCATCGTTGTTTCCGGCGGGAGCAAAGGGAGCTCCCGAATTTTCGGTGCCCCCGAACAGATACCGCCCGCGAAACTTCGTATTCCCGACGTTGACCAGTTCCTGAATCATCGTGCCGATTTCAGTCGCCAGCTGCTTCTTTTCAGATTCCGAAGTGGCGTCACCGAGACCGGAGAGAATCGTGGACTGCAGCGAATTGAAAACATCGCTGATGCGGGACATGCTGCTTTCGGTCGCCGAGAGCAGCGAGCGGCTCACTTCGACATTTACCGCGGTCTGAGTCTGCCGTTCCATCGTCTGCTGCATCAGGATCGTTTTCACAGCCGATGTCGGGTCTTCCCCGATCGTCTGGAACTTCTGTCCCGTGGCAATCTGATCCTGCAACTGACTGAAGAGCCGCGTTCGCGAATCCAGATTCTGGAGCGCGCGGTTGTAAATCAGCGAGTTCGGGATACGTCCCGGAAGAATCGGTCCCAGTGACACGGTTCGTGGTGATCCTGTTTAGAGTTCCGTACGGAGATTCAGGCCGGCGAAGGCCGTTCGCGTCAGATGTTGAGGAGGATGGTGTAGAGTTCGTCAATCGTGCTGATGATTCGAGCGGACGCCGAGTAGCCCTGCTGATATTCCATGATCTTGATCGCCTCTTCGTCCAGACTCACGCCGGAACGTTGCTGCCTGAGGCCGGCCAGGGTGTCCTGAAACGACGTGTACCCTTCCTGCAGAGCGTTTTCAGCGGATGCTCCCGATGCAATTCGAGTGGTCACTCCTTCGTAGAATTCGTCGAGACTGACGCCCCCCAGCGACTCCAGTGGACTCTCCATGAACGTCGCCATCAGTTTGGCGTTTGTGTTGTCGCCCGGTCCGCCGCCCTGCCCGGCGGCGAACAGCTTGGGATTCCCTTTGAGCGTGTCGTTCACGGCAATGTTGTTGGAGTCGTCTCCCTGGAAGAACGTGTTGATGCCCAGAGCGGCCAGCGTGCCGCTGGTATCGTTCGAGAAGCGGATTTCGTAGCCGGAGTCTGCGGTGAGTGAAAGTCGACCACGCACGTCGATACTCGCCGACAGATTCGTAATGCCATTCAAGGAAGCCCGCAGATCATCGAGGCTCGTGTCGTCTCCATTCAGACCGTCCAGATCGATCTCCACCAGCGTGGTCTGTGTCGTTCCTGAAGCTTTGTCGTAGATTTTGACTTCGAAGCTGCCGTGCTGAGGCGTCGCCGCCAGTCCTGCCTGATTCAGAGCGACCGACGTATCCTCCATCCGGTACGTCCCGGTCACCGATTGATATCCTTCCAGCCCTTCGCCGGATGCATGGATGCGGTTCACTTCCTGAATGATCGCCTGCGTATACCGGTCGAGATCGTCGGCGAATCCGCCCAGGATGTTGTCCCGGGCATCCATTGAGGCACCCAGTTCTCCCGACGGCGTTTCGAAGACAGCCTGGGTCTTGGAGAAGACCAGCTCGTTCACTGGCACCCCACGGTCCGGAACGATGCGAGTTTCCAGGTGTTGCTTCGTGCCGCCGATGATGAGGTACTCGATACCGGTGAAGATATCGATCATCCCGTTGGCCTGTTCGTTGGTGCGGATCGGCACGATCTCCGAAAGACGATTGAGAGCGTCGAGCCGTTCCGACCGAAGTCCGCCGGCATCGCTTCCGAGCAGCCCCCCGGCTTCGGCGCGGACGATTCGGGTATTCAGCGCCGAGATCTCGTCAATCAGGGAATTCGCTTCGTTAACCAGGCCATTAATGCCCACCGTGATGGAATCCCGGGCGCGATCGAGTTGAGTCCGCATTGAATTCAACGATTGAGCGAGCTGGCTTCCCTGTTGAAGCACAAATTGCCGATTCGCGATAAGTTCCGGCTGATTGATCACTTCCTGCATCGCCGCCGAGAACGCATTCAGCTGGCTCGACAGGTCCCCCGAACTGAGTTCGCCAAAAATCAACTGCAGATGAGCGTACCCATCGACGCGAGCCCCTGCTCCGGCTGCATCGGAATTGGCGGCGTGAATCTGCTGTTCGAGATGGTAGTCGAGCTGTTGCCGGATGCCATGAATCGTGGCTCCAGTGCCGAGCAACAAGCCGTTCTGCTTGTACGGCGCAGCGGTGCCGACCAGCATGTCCTCGCGGACATAGCCCGGCGTGTTGGCGTTGGCGACGTTCTGTCCCGCGACCTGAATTCCAGCGGAATACATTTCGAGAGAACGGCCAGCAGTATAGAGAGCGGCATTGAGTCCCATAGTTGGTCTGCTTTAGATCGACGCATCCAGCAGAGCCCCACCGGTGGAGCCGCCGCTGTTCTGGGGATGTTGCTCGTAAGTCGGCTGCTGATTTCCCCCCTGGGCAATCAGTTCGAGCGCAGCCGTGTAATAACGCGATGCTTTCTGAGCCAGGGTCCACAACGACCAGGACTGCTGGCGAAGTTCCATACCGAGCTGACGGGCTTCCCGAAACAGCGAAACCAGTCGCCCTTCCTGCAGCCAGCCCTGATGATGACACTGGTGATACAGCGAGTTGCCCATAACCCCGGTGCGTCGCAGGTTGTCGATCAGGTGCTGGCGGGTGCTGAGTAACTGACTGAGTCGCTGCTGATGTTGCCGTTCGACCTGCTGCACCTTTTCCAGCCGATCGAGTTCCCGGGCTATCAGCACCTGCTTCTTGACCGTCTGGACTTCCGACAACTGGCGTTGAACGTGAACCAGATCGGTCAGCAATGTTTCAATCTCGCGCTGGAATCCTGTCAGCGGGGGTGAAGCGGGGCGTTCCATGCCGGTCCTCTTTTGTGAAGAGAGCCAGCTCCGGAAATTTGAGACGTGTTCGGACACCGCGTCCGCGCAGAATCGTCAGGATTGGCTCTATCCTCAAAATCGGAATATTCTACCACCCGGCATCGGAAGGGATGGCCGGCAACGGCTCGGAACGACTGAACCCGGTCCGGTCGTAACGGTCAGGCAAGCTGGTCAATCTGCGTTCCCTTTTCCGCCATCCGTGTCTTCAATCCAATTTCGAAAGCTTCGTACAGAGAATCGCTAAAGGCGGCTCCATGTGAAGCGGCCAGATCCTGGGCGAGCTGCTGATCGAGCTGATTGCGAAACGCTTCTTCCGCCTGCCCGGCATCCAGATACTGCACCTTTTGCTCGGTGCTGCGCAACGCCTTGAGCATCTGCTGATAGAAGGTGCCGCCGACAAACTGCTGGAAGGCCTGCTTTGCCGTCACATCTTTCGCGGAGACGTTCGGCGAGCCAGCCAGCTGGCTCATGCGGAGCATATCGTTACTGGTATTCGAAGCGGCTGAGATATTCATGGTGATCTCCAGGAGGGAGGGGAGAGATCAGAAAGGAGGGAGCAGCAGCGTGTCAGCTTCAGGAGTTAGATTTCTTCGTAGATCGCGTGCAGCTTGCCGGAACGGGAGAGTTCCCGCAGCACTTCGATCATTGCTTCGCGAGGCACGCCCAGCTGATTGAGAGCCTGGACGAGTTCATCGAGCCGTGAGTTCGTGCGGACCGACTGCTCATCGGAAAGGACTCGGAATTGAGCCCCATCGACCAGGTTCGGCACGTTGCCGATGCTGATCTGCAGGTTCGGATGATTAATCAGCACCGGGCTCAACTCGACATCGCCGGAGAGAATGACCACGCCGGTTTGAGCATTCACCTGCACTCGCGACATGCTGTGCGGTGAGGTGATCTTTAGATCGAGTACTTCGGCAATGAAGTCGACCGGCGTTTCCTGCCAGGTCTTCGGAATCGAAATATCAATCACACTCGGGCTGACCGCCTTGGCGTGCTGCTGATCGAACGATTCGAACTCGAAGGCTTCGTTAATGACTTCCGTAATCATTCGGGCCGAAATGAAACTGGAATGCGATTCATTCAACAGCAGTCGAATCTTCGGCTCGCCGGTCGATGTGTCGACGATGCGATGCAGATACTCCGCACTCCGAAACAGATCGGTCTCCAGCACCACGCCGCCCGGGATACGGGCCCGCGTGGGGGTAACCGGATCTTCAATCACTGTGGCTCCTGAAGCCGTGCCGACGAGGACTTCGCTCCGCATATCGGCCATCTGGACTGGAGCGATCAGCAGTCGTCCGCCGCGAAGGCTTTCGGAGCCCAGATACGAACTGACATAACAGTCGAGCCGCTGCCCCTGATGCAGACCAGTCTTCGGAATCGTCGCTTCGATCATCACGATGGCCACGTTCTTGGCGTCCCGCAGTTCGCGGGCATCGGTGATCGGAACGTTCATGTTTTTCATGGCCGCCGCCAGCGCCCGAATCGTCGGCCCGGCATTGCCGCCGTCGCCGGTACCATTCAGGCCGACCACCAGGCCCATGCCGGTCAGCCGGACTTCCTTATGTCCGTGCACCGTGCAGATGCTTTCCAGCCGAATCTGAGCCCCGGCTTCACGGGACACACAAAGGGCAACAAGCACGAGAGCCAGCAGGCGGTAGTAACGGAGAAGTGCGAACATGGCGGGGATTCCTCGAGTGAGGAGAACGTGATGGAGGGGAGATTCTTCAGGATGGCACAGAGATTTATCTCTGTGTTGCTGAGCAACAGGAGTCCTGTCTTCAGCGTTCGCTTTCAGAGTTAATGATGATCAGAACGGCCAGATCGTATCAAAGATCTTCGTTCCCCAGCGTCGGGCGACACTGGAGTAGACCCGCCCTTCCTGGCGTTTCTCAATATTCAGATTGGCGATGTGCTCACTGAGCACGGTGTTGTCTCGCTGAATGTCTTCGAACCGAACTTCGCCGTGCAGCGTATATTCCCACAGGTCATCGCTGGCGTTGATTCGCTTGCGGGCTTCGAGCACCAGGTTACCGTTCGGGCGAATGTCGACCACGGTCGCTGCGATGCGATAGGTGATCCCTTCTGCATCCGTCACCTGACCGGTGTTCTGCAGACGTTCCTGCTGGTTGGCATCAATCGTCGGACTCGTCAGTGCCGAGTTCTCAAGGCGAAGGCCATCGTTCAACCGCACGAACTCCTTCAACTCCGCTTTCAACGTTGTCGTTCGCTGACGATTGAATCGCGAATTGAGCGTGACTTCCGACTTCTCACTCACCAGAACGGTGACAATATCGTTGACGTGAAACTGCCGCGGTTCCTCTTCCGGGATATAGATCAGCGAGAAGTCGCGAATCGAAGGCGGCGGCAAAGGCGGCGGCGCGTAGCCATACATCGGAGCCCTCGGCGCAGTTGGAGCTGCCGGTGCGGGCGGCATGGGATAGTGCCCCCCGGGAGCCGGAGACCCCGGCGGCTGCGGACGGTAACTGGGCGGTGGAACATTCGGGCGCTCGTCGTAACCATTCCCCTGGTACTGATCGAACGGCGATGGCCCCTGCGCAAACGCGAACGATCCGGAACCCAGCAGGGCCCCGAACAACGCGAGAGTCAGTAGACGGTTAAGACAGTTCATTGCAGATTCCAGTTCTTGAGGCCGGAGCACTCCCGGTTAAGGAAGAACTGCAGGTTGATTGGCGAGAACACGCGGAGAAGTCGAAGGAGTGGCAACAGGCGGCTGCCGTTGCGGCTGGCGTTTCGTTTCAACACGAGTGGACGGGGCAACTCGCGGTGGAGCGCCCGTCCGTTCTTCATGGAGAATCAACTGAAGGCCAGAGGATGGGGGCGATGTCGAACGATTCATGCCCGCTGGCGGCACGGCTGGCGCGGCTGTTTGCGGACTGGTCTCCATCGAGATCATCGCTTCGCGATATCCGGAAACACGGGCCGTAATCCGTTCCGTGCTGTCGACCGGCGACAGCGAGATGAACTGCCCCATTGTTCCTTCTTCCAGCGCCTTGCAGTAACGCTTGACCGAGATCGATCCGACCGTCGCCGTGACCGAAACGATATCATTGCGGCGAACCAGCGGCAGCAGTCGCACATCTTCCGGTTTGATGGGCGTCATCGCCCGCACGGTTCGCGTGGTTTCCGTGCCAACCACTTCGGCCGGATCGGCAAACCCGGCGGTCGCGGAATCGGCTTCAATCCACATCAGGTCGACATCGCGAATCACCTGCCCGCGCGGCAGTCCGTGTTTCAAGGCCAGCACCTGCGGCTTCTGACTGACGGTGCAAGAAACCGGAAACTGTGACACGGTTCCATCGGTCTGCGTGAAGCTGATTGTGAACTGCTGCATGCCTGTTAACTGTCCCTGACCGCCAGCGACCGTGATCGCGGAATAAGCCGTCAACTCTGGGGGACAGTTCGACTGGCTCGCCTCGTGAATGACCACCTGCACCGGACCTGCCACCTGGCCAGTCCGTGTGATGTAGCTGGAGATTGCATCGTTGATATGGCCCAGCACACGTGGATTAATTCGCGTGGAAACCGGAGCAGCGACCGGCTGTGGCTCCGCGGTTCGAGAGACGATCGTTTCCGTCGATCCCGCAAACCGCAGCTGAGTCTGATCGATTCCTCGCAAAGCCAGCTCGCGACGCAGCGTATCGATCGTGATCCGCGTCTCGCGACCGGCTGCCGGGGCAGGGCTCACGGTGACATTGCGAAACTGCTGGAGCGTGGCTTCATCGGCATCACTGAGTTCGGCGATATCGCCCAGCGTGACCAGTCCGCCCTCAATTGCCACCGTCGGCTTCAGGCGTACTGTCGTCGCCCACGCCGGGACGGCGAGACACCACAGGCAGAGGATGGAAAAAAGTGTCCGCATGGAAGAACTCAAAGGGGGGAGGTATGGGGAGGGGCTTTGGTCGCCGGTTAGAAGCCGGCCTTATTCACTAGAACCGTCGCAGGTTATTCACCAGCTGCAACATCTGGTCGCCGGCTTTCAGGGCTTCGCTGTTCAGTTCCACGGCTCGTTGTGTCTTGATGAGCTGCACCAGCTCCTGAACCGGTTCGACGTTGGAAGCTTCGAGGAATCCCTGCTGAAGCTCACCGAAGCCTTCGGTTCCCGGGAATCCCTGAATCGCCGCCCCGGAGGCATCCGAGGCGTAGTACAGATTCTCGCCGCCCTGGATCAGACCTTCCGGATTGATGAATCGCGCCAGCTGAATCTGCCCGGCCGTTGTCAGCGAGGCACTCCCCGCTTCCCGGTAGGACAGCTGACCATCGGCGGTGACGGTAATATCCGTCGCGTTCTGCGGAATATTGATTGCCGGTTCGAGCAGTCGTCCCAGGTTCGCCGAGGACATGACCAGGTCGCCGTTTGCGTTCTTGCTGAACGTGCCGGCTCGGGTGTAGGCGGTGACTCCGGTGGGATCGACAACCTGAAAGAAGCCTTCTCCCAGAATTGCAAAGTCGAGCGCATTGCCGGTTTCCTGAGGCGACCCCGTGCGGAAGTCGACCTGAGTAGCCCGCAGACTCGTTCCCAGACCCACGGCGATTCCGGTCGGCGTTTCCGTTCCGGTGGCCGGGTTGATGACGCCGGGCAGTTTGAAGTGTTCGTAGAACAGATCTTCAAAGTCGGCTCGGCTGCGTTTGAAGCCGGTCGTGCTGGAGTTCGCCAGGTTGTTCGCGATCACGTCGAGCTGATAGAGGTTTGCCTCCATGCCCGATGCGGCTGTGTTGAGTGTTCGCAGACTCATGATTACCTCGTCATTTCAGCGTTATCAGGGACTCACATCATCAGCCGAAAACCTACTTGCCGCCAACGGCCTGAAGCAGCTGCCCGAGTGTATGTTCCTGATGCTGAATCAAATTCATGTTCGCTTCGAAGGCCCGGGAGGTCTGGATCATCGAGAGCATTTCGTGAACCGGCTTGACGGTCGACTGCTCCAGATACCCCTGACGGACGCGAAGGTCGGGCCCGGCCAGTCGCTGAGCCGATTCGGGAGCGACATACATGCTGTCGCCCTGTTTCTCCAGCTGATTCAAATCGTCGACCTGCATCAGCTCGAACCTCGCCAGCGGCAACGGGAGTCCCGTCACCGGATCGATCGAAGAAATCGAGCCGTCTTCCAGAATCTGCAGAGTCGCACCGGGCGGAACAATCACGGGCTCGCCGCGATCATCGACCACTTCATAGCCGGTGTCCGATTCCACGAGCCGGGAGTCGGCGTTCACGGTGAAGGTGCCGCGACGTGTCAGATAATCGTTCTGGCCGTCGGTCACTTTGAAGAAGCCGGGACCGAGCAGTGCCACATCAAGGGCGGCTCCGGTTTCCTGAAGCGGCCCCTGCGAGAAATCGGTGAAGGTGTCGACGGCGATCGCCGAGCCGGGATGCCCCTGCATGCCGGGAGGAATGTGTTCGGGGTGACCATCGATCTCGGCCTGCTGCTGCCGGACGGCGAAAATCGCCAGATCCCGCTTGAAGGTCGAGGTTCCGGCATTGGCGATGTTGTTCGACACCGTCTCCATCTTCAGAGCCTGAAGATCGGCTCCGACGGCAGATTGGTAAAGTCCGTACAACATGAGTCAATTCCCGAAAATGAAAGGTCCCTCTTCGAGATCGACCGTTACAGCCTGCCTCTTGAGTAAAACCGTTAAAATCGGAAAGACTCGCTCAAACCTCCCACCTTGCCTCAGCCCCCTGCCCCCGGTTTTGCTCGCTGAATTCCCGCTCTCAGGCCCTGAACGACAACCAATTCTCAGCTTCCTCGCCGCAAATGACGATTTTCGTTAAAGCGACAGCAGGGGATGGCACAGAGATTCATCTCTGTGTCGCGCAGCAGCAGGAGGCTTGTCTTCAGCGGCAGGTTAACAATACCCGTATGGAAGGTTTCCAACTGCCGCTGGCAGAGTTCTCAGATGCGATGTCAGAAAGCGACGCACCTGACCCTGAGTCTGAACAGCTCACAACATCCCATTCGTCAGGCAGTGCCTGACCTACCGCTTCAACGAGGAGCCAATCATGCACAACGAGAACTGGTGGCAGAGCCTGCAGTTCCCGCTGGCGGCTTCTCTGGCGGGGCTGCTCTTCGCGGCTGCAATGCTGGCTCCCCTTTACGTTCGCAATGAGCGGATGCGTCAGTCCTGCCACGAGCAGCAGTGGGAATTGCTCGATCTCGAATCGCAGAACCTGCAGCGGGCCCGGTTCATTGAAGCGGTCGCCAACGAGCCGCAGCTGATCGCCTGGCTCAATCGCGGTCAACAGCCAACCGAAGAAGCGGGACTGCAGCAGATCCAGATCCCCTACGACCTGGCCATTCACCCGGACGTCATGCTTCAGGCCGACGCCAGTGCCGAACCGCTCACCTTCCCCGATGCGGCTTCCCCCGAGCAGGCCGGACCGACGCTGTTGCTGGAAACCGCCAGTCACATCGCCGATTCGCCACAGACCAGCCGCGGCCTGATGATCGCCGCCGTCCTGATTCTGATCTCCGGTACGGTCTCACTTCGCGGACTGGCACAAACAACAAAGACCGAAGTCACCGGCCGCCTCTGGAGCACGTTCCGCCGCCGCTACCTGCATCACGCCGCTCACAGAAAACCAAACCCGCCGCACGTCGGTCGCGTGAAAACTAAGCCGAGAAAGAAAGCCGGCCGCTACACGATGTAGACGTCTCCGTACCGGCGGCATCCTGCCGCCGAATGGACCTTGCCTGTTCTTTAACGTCGAGCCTTAATGCACAACGGGTGGCCCGTCCGGCACGGGCGGGTGACGAAGTCACAAGAGGCAGCGCCATGTGCGAGCTTTCTTCGGGGCCCGACGATTTCAGTTCAAAACGCGGATGGTGAGGCCTTTTGTCGCGACCCGCCCGCAGCGGCGGACGGGCCACCCTTTGGTTTGGCGGTAACGATTTAACAGGCACAGCCGACATGGAGCATCGGACGTCCCCTGTGCTTTTCCGCTTCGAACAACAGGCGACGTCCATTCGGCGGCAGGATGCTGCCGGTACGAGGGTCAACACCACTCGTCCTTCGTCACCACATTCCTCAACTCTTCCCCGGCCACGAACCGTCTTACGTTCTCGAGCAACGTCGCAAGATGGCGCTGCGGCACTCGGGGGGAGGCAGCTGCGATATGCGGGGTGATGAGCACGTTCGGCATGGTCCACAGGGGATGCGATTCCGGCAGAGGTTCGGTTTCGACGACGTCGAGGGCGGCCCCGGCGATTCGGTTCTGTAGCAGCGCCTCGGTGAGGGCGGCGAGGTCAACGATCGCACCTCGCCCGATGTTGATCAGGTAGCTGTCGGGACGCATGTGGGTGATCATCTCGGCATCGAACAGTCCTTCCGAACTCGGCGTGTGCGGAGCAGCGATGACGACGAACTCCGAGGCGCACAACAACTCCGGGAGTTGGTAAAGCGGCCAGGCTTGTTCAATAATTCCCGGCACGCTGACCGGATGCGGATCGACGCCGAGGACTGTCATCCCGAACGCGGCTCCCCGGCGGGCGATCTCGGCTCCGATGGCTCCTACTCCGACAACACCCATCGTGCAGTCACTCAGATGCCGATGGGCGCGATCGATTGGTGTTTCGACACCGGGAGACGAAACGAAATCGGTCTTCGCATTCGCATCGCCCACCGGAGCCCAGCGTCGCTCCCGCTGAGCATCGCGATAGAGATGCAGATTTCGGGCGAACATCAGGATGTAGCCGAGCACATGGTCGGCGATGACATCTGAAAACAGCCCCCGCATATTGGTCAGCGTAGCCGGATGAGCGATCAGTTCCGGAAACAGATAGTGCTCCAGACTGGCGGTCGGCGACTGGATCCAGCGAAGCTGCCGGGCCGCAGCGAGCAGTTCAGGAGTGATCTTGCCGTAAAACGCGTCCGCATCGGCAATTTCCGTTCGTGCCGAATCCTGAGTTTCCGCGTTGATGACGGTGAGTCGGGGGGAGATCGCAGCGATTTTTTGCAGACGATCCGCATCGATCGCCGGGAAAATCAGCAATTTCAGTCGTTCGGCTGGCGTCGACATTACGGGCTGCCCTTCTGGATTTCAGCAAAAAGCGGGGCTCGTTGAACTGTTCTCATTGAAAAGTCATTATACATCCGCAGAATGATAATGGGTTCCCCCGAGTCTGTGTTATCGAATCCCCTCTCCACCTTGGGGGAGAGGGTTAGGGTGAGGGGGAAATGCGGGCTCCGTGCTCCACGGGCCGTTCTCCCTAGATGAGTTTAAGTGGAACGTCGCTGGTTGATCGCCCCCTCATCCGCCCGTTGGGCACCTTCTCCCCCTGAAGGGGGCGAAGGGACGTTTGGGGTTTCTCCTCTCAGTTCATTAGAAATAACACCGATGACGTGGCTTCCCAAGAAATCTGTGGTGGTTCCGATCGACTTCTCCGAGGAGTCGCGGCCCGCGATCGAAACGGCTCTGGAACTGGTCGCTCGTCCGGAGCATGTGCACGCGATCCATGTGATGTTTCCACTCGATATCATCAGTCCCGGTGTCGCCTGGGGCGTGGTCGATGAAGCCGAGCGGGAGACGGTCACCAAAGAGCATACCGCCAAGTACATCGAAGAGCACAACTTTACGGGTGTGACGGTGTTGAATCGGGTCGGGGATCCCGGCACTGAGATTGCCGATTACGCGGCTGACATCAACGCGGATTTGATTATCATTCCTTCGCACGGATATCACGGCATCAAGCGGGCTCTCCTCGGCTCGGTGGCCGAGCGGGTCATTCGCCATGCTCACTGTCCCGTGCTGGTCTTACGGCGTCACGACGCTGATTGAGTTGTATGAGTCACGAGAAACCTCGATCTCCAATTTCGCTGAATCGCCGCCAGTTCCTCGGCGAAGGCGCCCGGAATGCCGCCACAGCCGCCGCCGGCGTGGTCGGCTTGAGTACTGTCGCGGCAGCGCGTCCGACATCGCGTTCGGCCAATGAAGCCGTGCGGCTCGGCGTGATCGGAGTCCGAAATCAGGGGCTCGCCCTTACGCGGGCATTTCAGGAGACGCCGGGCTGTCAGATCGCCGGGATCTGCGATGTCGATGCATCCGTCCGCACACGGGCGATGCGGGAACTCGAACTCGATCCGAACTCGCTGACTGTTACCGAAGACTTCCGCCGTCTGCTCGATAATCCGGAAATCGATGCCGTGGTGATCGCCACGCCCGATCATCATCACGCCTGGATGTCTGCCCTGGCCGCCGATGCCGGGAAGCACATCTATCTGGAAATCCCAACCACGCACACCAGCGAACAGGGCGTTCATCTGCAGAAGATGCTCGCCAAGTCGGACGTCATCGTGCAGGTCGGTCTGCAGCATCGCAGCGGGTCGCACTATCAGTCCGCCATGCGATTCCTCCACGCGGGGGAACTCGGCAAGGTTGCGTTCGCGAAAGCCTGGGCCTGCGTTCCGCGTCAGCGACTGCGTTCTGCGGACTCGAAAGACGACGCCAGCTGGTCGGCCGAACAACAGCGGCTGTGGCTGGGACCGGAGAAAGAATGTCCGCTCGCGCTTGCCGACTGGCATTTTCAGTGGAGATGTCTGTGGCAGTTCGGTTCGGGTGAACTCGGCAACTGGGGAGTCACGCTGCTCGACCTGGCTCGCTGGGGATTGCAGGTCGAACTTCCCGAACGTGTGACCGCGGCTGGCGGTTGTTATTCATTGAACGATGGACGCGAAACGCCCGATACGCTGCACGTGCAGTACGACTACGCCGATTCGGCCATTACGTGGGAACATCGGCAGTGGACGCAGCGGGGCATCGAAGGCCGCCCCCATGGCGTGGCCTTCTACGGCGAACGGGGCACGTTGATCGTCGATCGCAGCGGCTGGAAAGTTTACGACAGTCGGATTTCCGCCGGCCAGCCGGCCAGTAAGACGCCGGAGCCTCACGCTCAGAACTTCATTGATGCCATCCGTCATAGCCAGCCGGTCGTCGCCGATTTCGAAACCGGCCGCCTCAGCTCGGAACTCTGTCATCTCGGCAATCAGGCGTATCGCAACCGCCAGCCGATCAGCCTCGCCTGAGTTGCTTTTTCAGGCCGCAAAACAAACAGCCGGCGGAGACCGCAGTCTCGCCGGCTGTCGAGGCGAATGAGACAACATGTTTCATTCAAGATCAGCGGCAACCGCATCCACGGCAGCTGCGACAGCTGTTGCACGAGCGGCAACTGCGGCACGACCGACAGCTACGGCAGGAGCGACATGAGCTGCAGCAACGTCCCTGCGGGGTCTGCTTGGCAGAACGGAGCTTGCTGACTTCTTTGACCAGGCTGGTGGTATTCGTTTTGAGAGTTGTCATCGTTCGTCTCGCTTTCATGTTTTTTGGTGGGGCTGACACTCGTAATGAGCATCGTTCTCCCCTTTCAGCGATAAGGAACGCGACGAGGGGACAGATCTTCCCCTGAATTCCGAAAAGTTTCGGAGTAACGGGTTTTGCACTGCTGCAGGACCCGCGGTGGATCTTCCTGCAGGGCGGATCACTCAGCGAGTCTGCGGATGTAACCGAACCAGTTGCTGGTCCTGGGCGCTACGCCGGAGCGCCTCGACGACTCGCTGTGTCTGCAATGCCCGTTGTCCCTGCTCGGAATCGATTTCACCACTCAGAACTCGTCGCGAAAAGTTCTCGATCATGCAGGTTTCCTGATTGTCCGTGGCCGATTCGACCACCTCGGCGTTCCCCTGGGCATCGTGCACCCAGAAGCGGCACTTGTCTTCTTTCCAGGGGCGGGTGAAATCATCACAGACCAGCGAACCTTCCGTGCCGGCGATTTCGATCCACCGGCGGGAAGTCATCGCCCGCGAGCAATCGAAGAACGCTTCCTGATGCTCCGAGAAATGCAGCCAGCCGCTGAAGCTCTCGTCCGCTTCCGGAGCAGCGGGGGTCTGCCGTCCGAGCACCGATTCCGGCAGCGAGCCGAAGACCCACAGCGAGGCCCCGATGCAGTACCAGCCGAGATCCATCAGGCTGCCGCCGCCGTCTTCCGCTCTTAACCGATACTCGTCCTCGGGTTTCACCGTGCTTTGCCAGGGAAAGCTGAAGGCCGAGGTCACGCGCCGAATCTGCCCAAGCCGACCGGAGGCGATCACGCTCTGCATTTTCGCCGCTCGAGGATGATGATACCACATCACGCCTTCGTCGAAGCAGACCTTCGCATTCCGGCAGACGGTCAACATCCGCTCGACATCATCGACAGTCAACCCGAGTGGTTTCTCGCAAAGAACATGCTTGCCTGCCTGAGCTGCCTTGATGGTCCACTCCGCATGCAGATGCGGCGGCAGCGGAATGTAAACGGCATCGATGTCGTCCCGCTCCAGCAGTGCGTTGTAGCTGTCGACGATCTGGGGGCAGTCGTATGTCGCAGCCCAGTTCTCGGCTTTCTCCCGCGAGCGGCTGGCGATCGCAACGAGTTCCGCCGACTCGACTCGATGAATGGCCGGAGCAACCCGCCGTGTGATTCGGGCGGTTCCCAAAATTCCCCAGCGTACAGTTTTCGATGAGCTGAACAGTCCGATGATTTCCCCTCCGACATGTGGAACGAATGGCTATCCACATTGTGTCGGCGACGGACGAAATCACAACCCGCGTTTCCCGGTCCGGCCGAGCCACGGGCAGAATCCGCTGTGCGGGTCGTCCCGGCGCCGTGGGAACGGGCTAAAGTAATCCCCGCAAACGCCCGAGCCGACTGCACAGCGGACTTGGCCTGCGGCTCGATCCCTGAAAATCCCGGCTCCCGACATTCCTCGCCGGGAGCCGGGCGGACAGGGAGAAGATCCAAATGCCCCCACTGGCTCTGTGTCTCACTCAGCAGGGGGATTATTGGTGCCAGCAGCCAATAAGGGAAATGCATCTTCAGCATGCGTGCGATGCAGTGAAGTCATGGCCATGATTGGTCTCACGCAAAGCCGCGGAGGCGGAAAGGTCACGAACGAACGTGTAGGCCGGGATAGCGAAGCGTATCCCAGCGGCAACAGGTTAGTCCGTGATCGGAATCGACGGCGGGTGGCCCGTCCGGAACGGGCGGGTGACGCAGTCACAAGAGGCCGCGCCATGTGTGAGGTACCTGCAAGGGCCGACGATTCCAGTTCAAAACGCGGATGGTGCGGCCTCTTGTCGCTTCCGCGACCCGCTCGCTGCGGCGGACGGGCCACCCATTCCAGCTGAAAGTCAGGCGGTTGGGATAGCCGTAAGGCGTATCCCAGCACAATGCAGATCGTCAGTAGAGTCGCGCAGAGCATGCCCACGCGAGCGTGGGCATGGCACCCGTTGGTTTACTTTCCGCGGGTCTTCTGCAGTTGAGCGGCCACGTAGAGGACGGGGTTATTCACCTTTTTTGCGTGGCGTTGCAGGGCGTCCATGTCTTTGGTGTCTTCGCAGAGGGCGACGAAGGAGAAGCCTGATTGTTCGTGGACTTCGCCGAGGTATTTCTCGGCCACATCGACTGCTTCGTCGTGTCGCTTGAGTCGCATCAGCAGATCGACCAGCACGTAGGCGATCAGCTCCCGATCGGAGGGTTCTTCGGCCTGATGCATCCGTTCGCGGAAGAACTCCAGCGACTCGTCGCGGTTCTTGTCGCCGACGATCTGGAAGTAGTGCTTGTGAGCCACGTAATAATCATCGAAGGGCGGTTCGCCCGGATACTGCAGGTGCGGAGCGAGGCGGGCTCCGTAATCACAGAGCTGAATCGCCTTCTCGATCGATTCCTGCTGGTTCTCTTCCAGCGAACGGGCGAAGCGGACGACGGCATTCAGATGCGACACGTCGATGTGATAGTTCTCGTTTTCGAACAGCCACTGCCGGCCGGCGATGAGGTCCGTCAGTGATTGATCGGGCGGCAGCATCGGGCTGCGCTGTTCGACTTCGTAACGCACGTTGTGCGCGAGGTCATCGTACAACTGTTTGACCATGATCTCCGCACACTTGCTGCGATCGTCTGCCTTCATCTCCAGATACAGCTGGTCCACAGCCGTGACCGTGTTGCACATCCCGTGCGTCGACAGCATCAGCGAGACCCCCTTCGCCGGGTGAATCCGCTGATACAGTGCGAGCTGGAGGATCTCTTCGAACTCTTCGTTGATATCGTCGGGAGCCTGATAGCTTTCAAGAGCCTCGGCCATGGTCTCCGGCTCGTCGATCGCCCGGAAGTACATCCAGGCGTCAGTCAGCTGCTTACGTTCGAGCAGTTGTTTGCCGGTCTCGCGAGCCGCTTCAATGTAAACCTGCTCGAACTCGGACCGCTTCTCGCGCGGGACATCGGCCACACTTGTCGGCTGCATCACCGGCAGGCCGTTATCGAACTTCCACTTCATCAGCCGGGCATCGAACAGATGATGCGGGTCCCCTTCCTGCTTCAGATACGCCATCAGCGCTTCCAGAGCCGCCCCGGCTTCTCCGCCGATCTTCGTGTCGAGTTCATCCCACATCGTGGTCTCTGCGTTTGCCATGGTATTTCCGTGAAGTCTCTTCCGGGACTGCTCCGATGGACGGGGGCAGCGATAGGAATCTGTTATTTGACGTTCATGTTTATGGAACTCGAGTCCCGAGCCTCCGACGGCTTCGTCGCCCCGAAGAATCTTTCGGGGCCACTCGGGCTTCCTGTTTGTCGGCCGATTTGAAGATCACAGATGCCGCACGGCGTAGATGATCGCCCAATCCGCGTCCGCACAGCGGACCCTGCGGAGGTTACTTGCTGCAACCGCCGGAGCCGCAACCGCAGCTTGAGCCGGTGGAGGTCGGCTGTCGTTGTCCATCGGGGGACACGGGCACCACTTCGATGATCCCCAGGCCGGCCGCCGCCGCCATCAGAGCCAGCTTCGTGCACTCCGGGCCGCGTTCATTCAATACGTACAGCATGACCCGCTCGCCGTCCAGAGTCCACTCCAGATCGAGCAGTTCGACGGCGACTTTCCATTCGGCGATCCGCTGCTGCCAGAGCGGGAAGTCTCCGTTGGCCTTATCGCGAAGCTCGGCCATGCGTTTCTGATCGTCCTCGGTAAGCCCGCGGACATATCGCGACGGGACTTCGTCGTCCTCGACGGCCTGCGGTTCGCTGCTCAACCGGTTCAGCACACTGGCGGCTCGCAGGCCACGATCGGTCTGCACGGCGATCTGCTCGCCCCGGTTCAGTTCGACCTCGGCTTCGGCGAAACAGCGGAGTGTTTCCGCAATCTGCCCCACGCGAATTAGATATTCGTGACTGAGAAGCGAGGCTTCGCTGCGGACTTCGTCGATCATTGTCATTCTTTCTCGTCGAATCCAAGCCGCATCTGGCGGTCTTCTTTCTCGAAGTCGCGATACAGCAGGCTCGGCTGGATATCCTGATTCCGCTGATACTTGCCGCTCGAGTATTCGGTCACGTCGCCGGTGATGGTGTGATAAAAGATCTGGCAGATCGGCACGCCCGGATAAATGCGAATCGGCTGGACCGCAAACATTTCGAGCGTCCAGTAGCCGCAGAACCCGACATCGCCGAAGCCAGCCGTAATGTGCACGAACAGCCCGAGCCGCCCGATCGACGAACGTCCTTCGAGCATCGGCACGAGATTGTGCGTTTCGGTCCGTTCGGCAGTCCGTCCGAGATACAGCTGATTCGGGCTGAGCACCATGCCATCGGCCGGAATCTTGTACCGCGTGTACCGGTTCGGCCGCGCCATATCGAGCACGATTTCCTCGTAAACGAGGATCTCATCGTGCAACGTTAGATTATAACTGTTCGGGTTGAGCCGGCTATCGTCATACGGTTCGATGACAATGTTCGTGCCGAGCTGAGCCTTGATTTCCTGGCCTGTCAAAATCATTGAAGAAGGTCCACTGTTTCAGGCCGTTGGGAGGTCAGTTGGTGAAGTGCGTGAGAATCTCACAGATTATGGAGAATCAGTTCCTTCGCCCCCATCAGGGGGAGAAGGTGCCCGAAGGGCGGATGAGGGGGCGATGAACCAGCGATGTTCGAACTCACCGACGTCCGACAGCCTGTGAAGCACGCAACACGCATTTCCCCCTCACCCTGACCCTCTCCCCCAAGGGGGCGAGGGAACAAAGTCGGCATAAAAGCGTTCCTGCCAGAATATCAAACGTCGAGATCGTCTGCCAGCGCCGACTCCGACATGATGATCTTGTACCGCTCGCTGGCGTCCTTCCCCAGCAGCTGGTGGAAGGTCTGATCGGCGTCGACCTGATTCTCGATCTCGACCTTGAGCAGGACCCGCTTCTTCGGGTCGAGCGTCGTCTCTTTCAGCTGAGAAGCATCCATCTCGCCGAGACCTTTGAAGCGACTGATCTCGTACTTCCGGTTCGAAGCCAGCGAGGCGAGGATCTGCTCCTTGTGCATATCGTCGATGGCGTAGTAGTTCTCCCTCGACGTCATGATCCGGTACAGCGGCGGTTGGGCGATGTAGAGTTTCTCCTGACGAATCAGCTCCGTCATGTGCCGGAAGAAGAACGTCAGCAGCAGCGTGCAGATGTGGTAGCCGTCGGCGTCGGCATCCATCAGCAGAATCACGCGGTTGTACCGCAGCTTGTGGATGTCGAACGTCGGTCCGATGCCCGTGCCGAGCGTTTCGACCAGGTCGTTGATTTCCTGATTGGCCATCAGCTTGTTGACCTTCAGCGACTCCGTATTCAGAACCTTACCCCGCAGCGGAAGAATCGCCTGAATACGGCTGTCGCGGCCAGAAGCCGCCGTGCCGCCGGCCGAGTCTCCTTCGACGATAAACAGTTCCGACTCTTCAGGATTGCTCGAACGGCAGTCGAGCAGCTTGCCGGGGAGATTCGTCCGCTTGCCGCCGGGCGTCTTGCGTTTGACCTGAGCAACCGCATCGCGGCTCGCCTGTCGAGCTCGGGCGGCGAGGATGATCCGGCCGAGAATCGCATCGGCGATTGAGGAGTTGTTGTTCAACCACGTTTCGAGGCTCGGACGAACCAGCGATTCGACCACAGCCGTGACTTCCGGGTTGTTCAGCTTTTCCTTGGTTTGCCCCTGGAACATGGGGTCACCATGGAAGACCGAGACGACGCCGAGCAGTCCTTCACGAATGTCCTCTGCCGTGATCGCCACGCCCTTCGGCTTGATGGCATGGACATCCATGTAATTCTTCACGGCTTTGACCACCCCGGAGCGTGCCCCGTTCAGATGGGTTCCGCCGGCATGGGTGCGGATGCCGTTCACGTAGCTGCGAATGTGTTCGTCGGTCGCTTCGGTCCAGCGAAGGACGATTTCCGTGCGGATGGTGCCGTCTTCTCGCTCGGCGTAGAAAATGGCATCGCTGACCGGCTTCTTTTTCTCATCCTTCGTCAGTTTAACAACGTACGCCTTGATCCCTTCCGGCTGATGAAACTCGTGCGTTTCATTCTTCGCCTCATCTACGAAGCGGATCTTCAGGCCGGCGTGAATGTAGGAAATGTCTTCCAGGTGTTGCCGGATCGTTTCCGCGCTGAAGGCGATGCGGCGGAAGATATCATCATCGGGACGGAAATAAATGACGGTGCCGTGACCTTTGAACGGCTTCACCTTCTTGACCGGCGTTGTCGGCCGCCCGCGTTTGTAACGCTGAATCCACTCGAAGCCATCGCGATGCACGGTCGCGACCATCTCTTCGGAGAGTGCATTCACCACGGACGAACCAACGCCATGCAGACCGCCGCTGCGGGCGTAGTTCTTGTCGGAGAATTTTCCCCCGGCATGCAGCGTGGTCAGAATGACTTCGAGAGCCGACTTCTTGAACTTCGGATGCTTGTCGACCGGAATGCCGCGTCCGTTATCGGCCACGGTCAGGGCGCAACCGTCTTTGTGTAGCGTCACCTTGATCGTGTCGGCATGTCCGGCCAGGAATTCGTCGACGGAGTTATCGACCACTTCCCAGAGCAGGTGATGCAGCCCGCGCGTGTCGACCCCGCCGATGTACATTGAAGGTCGCCGGCGGACCGCTTCGAGTCCTTCCAGAACTTCGATGTCTGACGCGCTGTATTTTGAAGGAGATGCTGTTGCCATTCGCTTATCTCGCTGAATTAAAACGGGCAGGGCCCGTCGTACGCCAGTTCTCGTCGTGAAAACGTTCCCTCGCCCCCCCCTGGGGAGAGGGATCCGCCTGCGTGGGGCCATTTCGCTCTACTCGAGGTCACTCCACTCCACGAGGGGGATGTCGGGGCGGACAATGTGTTTGAAGCCGATCCGCTGGCTGGCTTTCACACCCTTTCCGCCACGGGAGGTCACACCGTATTTGGCCTGACCAAACGCGAGTTTGTTGTCGTTGTCATTAATAACATGCAGTGTGTCGCTCGGTCGGGCCAGGAGCATGGCTCCAATACACTCATCGTCGCTTTCGAGTTTGATTCCCTTCACGCCGCGACCGGGACCGCCGAGCAGCGGGACATCGGACAGGGCAAAGTGAATCACTCGGGCATCGCGAGTTGCCATGAACATCGTTTCCTGATCGATGATCAGATTTGCGAAGACGACCCGATCGCCCTTGGCCAGCCGGCAGTATTTACGGCCGACTTTCGTTGAAGGCAGACGGAAGGACGAGAACGAAATCGCAAGAACCTGTCCGTTCGCGGTCGCGACCAGCAGATAGGGTGTCGGCGATTCACCCCCTTCCGGTTCATCGGCGGGCGTGAATCGGGGGTCGGTCGTAATCGACGAGATGATTCTTACGCCATCACCCATTTTCACGTGCTTGGCGAGCGGCTCGCCGTAACCGGTGGAAGCCGGAATCTGATCGACCGGCAGCGTGTAAGCCGTGCCGTCGTCGGCGAAGAAGACGATCGTATCGAGCGTGCTGGCGGGCAACACGTTGAGGACCTCATCCCCTTCGCGAATTCGCAACTTGTCGATGCTCTGAATCCGGCCGACGCGTTTTACCCAGCCATCCGTCGTGATGACGACGTTCGTGTTCTCGCGAACGATATAAGCCGTCGGATCGAACTCCGAGATTTCTTCCGAGGAGCCGATTCCCGTCCGACGTTTCGAGCCGAACTTGTCGCCGATTTCGCTGAGTTCGTCACTGACGAGATTCCAGAGCTTCTTCTCGGAGGCGAGAATCGCACGAATCCGCTTGGCCTCGGCTCGTTTCTCTTTGAGCTCTTCCATGATCCGGTCGATTTCGAGTTCCGAAATCCGGTACAGAGCCAGATCGAGAATCGCGTCGGCCTGCAGCTCGTCGATCGGGAAGGACTTCATCAGCTTCTGAGCCGCGTCCGCTTTGCCCTGACTGCTGCGGATAATCTTCAGAGCGAGGTCAAGCCCGTTGAAGATGATCTCGAAGCCTTCGAGAATGTGAATTCGCTTTTCGAGCTGAGCCAGAATGTACTCGAGCCGGCGGGTGACCGTCTTGAAGCGGAACTTCAGGAACGCGTCGAGCATCTCCTTCAGGTTCAGCTGAGCCGGCGAGAGATTGTCGTGCTCATCCGGCACCAGGCAGGTCGCGTTGACGTTGAAGTTCTGCTCGAGCGAGGTGTGCTTATACAGATAAGCCATCACCGTCTCGGCGTCTTCGGCCTTCTTGAGTTCGAGGACGATGCGCAGGCCGAGTTCCTGGCTGCTCTCGTCGCTTGCGGCCAGCAGTTGCGGCAGCTTCTTCGACTCGGCAATTGCTCCGAGCTCGGTCATCAGCGGACCGGTTTCGACGTTGTACGGCACCGAGGTGACGACGATGTTGTTCTTGATGCGGCCCTTCTGCAGCGGATCGGGCTGCCACTCGGCTCGCACCTTGATCGCCCCGCGTCCCGTCTCGTAGACGTTCCGCAATTCGCGACGGTCGGTCACGATGCGGCCACCCATGGGAAAGTCGGGGCCTTTGATGTACTTCATCAACTGGGCCACGGTCGCATCCCGATTCTCGATCAGATGCACGCAGGCCTTGATCACTTCTCCAAGGTTGTGCGGCGGGATGTTCGTCGCCATCCCCACGGCAATCCCCTGCGTCCCGTTGACGAGCAGGTTCGGAAACCGCGCGGGAAGCACGACCGGTTCCTGACGGGTTCCTTCGTAGTTGTCCCGCATGTCGACGGTCTGATACCGCAGCTCGTTCATCAGTTCGCCGGCAATGGCCGTGAGTCGGGCTTCAGTGTATCGGGCGGAAGCGGCCGGCAGTCCGATGATCGAGCCAAAGTTCCCCTGGCCATCGACCAGCGGTTCCCGCAGGGTGAAGTCCTGCGCCATCCGAACGAGAGCTTCGTAGACGGCTGCGTCACCGTGCGGATGGTAGTTGCCGATCGTATCGCCGGAGATCTTGGCGCACTTACGATGCTTCGCCCCGGCGGTCACGCCGAGATCGTTGTACATGACGTACAGAATGCGTCGCTGCACCGGCTTGAGACCGTCGCGTACGTCGGGCAGGGCTCGCGACTGAATCACCGAGTAGGCGTAGTTCAAATAGCGGCGACGCGTTTCTTCCGACAGCGAAACGTACTGGATCCGGTCCGTATCTTCGGGAATCGGAACTCCTTGGCCGTTACCTGATTTGTTCTTTTTCCCAGCCAAAGCTGATCAACTCCTGAATGGTATTCCGCCGAATCACGCGCGACGGGTAGGGATTCACCTGGGGATTGAGTAGGATAGGAAGGCCCGAAAACGCCGTCAAACCGGGGCGAGTCAGCCCGGAATTCGCCCGAAAACTTATATCTAAGGCGTTTGAGCGTCTGGAGAGCCGCCGTGGATGCTGCCGATCTGCTCGTGCTGTGGTCCGCGAGGCTTGTTGTCGTCTGCTATCTGCTGCGACTGTTCTACGATCTGCGCATCTGGCCCCGTTCGACTGGATCGTCGGCCGACCGAATTGCAACGGCGATCTGGTGCAGCGGCTTCCTCCTGTATCTCCTCCATTTTTTCGCCGCGTTTCACTTTGTCCATCACTGGAATCACGCGGCTGCCTACGCCCACACCGCAAAACAGACGGCTTCCGTTACGGGAATCGCGTGGGGAGGCGGAATCTGGATCAATTATCTCCTGACCGCCTGGTGGCCCGTGGACATCTGGTTCACGATTCGCCGGGGTCTGGCCCGGCTTCCTGACTGGTATCGACTCACCCTGCACGTCGTCTTCGGCTTTATTTTGTTCAATGCGACCGTGGTTTTCGGCGCCCGGTTCTGGAAATGGATCTTCGCGATTCTGCTGACTGGAACTGGATGTTCACTACTTCTCCGCCGATCGCGGAATCCTTCCTCGTAGCGGTGGGATCTTGCCGCCGAACGGATGTCGCCGGTCTCCCCAGCACCGAACGACCACCTGCCTGGATGCCGCCGGTCTCGCTTTACGCCCCAGTTGTGGTCACTTCACAGCGTCGGTCGATGAGCCGGTCGCTTCTTCCTTCAGCAGTCCACTCGCTTTCGGCGGCGGGATGTGCCGCTATGGGGTGATGGCTCGTGGAAGAGTCCGAATGGAGTCCACCTGAGTGGATGTTCTTCCTGGTGTCTGCTCAGGCATTTCCTGGCCAATCGGTATCGGGTTTGCGAACTTACTATCCCACCGCCCGAGATTGACCTCATACGGCTGAGTCAACGGGGTCGGGAGACGGTTGTCAGCAATCGATGGCCGATCATCCCCCGATCAGCGGGTTCTCGCCCGACAACATGTCCGCTCAGCCACCGCTGACATTCATTTTTTCATTGGCATCACCGAAATCCGGCAGCAGGCGCTGCCGTTGATCGCGATCGCCGTTTTCCACCATTGAAGTGACAGGAGACTGACATGAACCCATTCTCGACCGTCAATAACCTGATCCTCGTCGTACTCATCGTGGGCGTCGGGGCTATCTGGGGCTATGCCGCGTATTCCGGGCCGCCGACACCAGATGTGCAGGAAGAAGAGATCGCCCAGGAGATGGGCGAAATGCTGCAGGAGAACTCGGACACTATCGTTCGGGAGTCCTACGAACTGACCCGCGATGTCGTCCCGCCGCTGGCTGACGCCATGCAGAAGCAGCTCGAAGAAGACTATCCCAAATATGTCAGAATTCTCGATCGTGAGAGTGCGACCTATCTGGAAGATCTCGAGCAGACGCTGATGCAGGAAACCAAAAAACAGATGGATGACTTCTGGGTCGCACAGCGCGACGTCGTCGCTGCCGAGTTTCCTGAGTATGCGAGTCGTGAAGAAGTCGATCAGCTGATCGCTGAGTTTCGGAAAGTCGGAGACCGTTTGATGGAGCGGTATTCGATCGATGAACTGAAGAACCAGTCGGTACGTACGATGACGCTGTGGGAACAGGTCGAGCCGATCGAACAGGCTTCGGAAGAGCAGACCCGCGAGCAGTTGCTGAAGTATCTCTCCGACTGGCTGGTCCTCAAACTGAGTGACAAAGCCGAATCGCAGATCACTCAGATCGCTTCGGAAGGCTAAGCCCCAGGCTGAAGTCGATACGAATTTTACGACCGTTAATACCGTTTCACGATACTGGAGTTACCATGTCCACGAACACTCACGATAACTCGAACCGTTCCAAAGGTTCGGGAATGACGACCGTCCTGCTCATTGTCTTTTGTGTCGAGCTTGTTGCCATTGCAGGAATGACCTACTCGCAGGTCCAGGAAAGTCTGAAGCCGGAGAACATTGCGAATGCGACGGAGCAGTACGCTGAAGAAAACTATCCGGAGATCCGGAATGAAATTGTGACCCGCGTTCGCGAGAACAGCGATCAATACGCCGAAGCGGTCAGTCAACAACTGATGGCTTCGAGCGATGAGGCTCGCATTCAGCTCGAACAGCTGACCGAAGCCGGTGTTGAGGAAGGGCTGGACGAAGGGACGCAGATGTCCAAACAGGCCTTCCGCGAATTCCTCAAAGAGAACCATCAGGACATCGAGTCTTACCTGAAAGAACTGGAAGACAGTCCCCAGGAAGCCCGTCAGTTCATCGTTGGACTCGAACAGGACCTCGAACAGGCTCTTGAAGTCGATATGCAGAAGCAGATGGATAACCTTGCGGAACTGCAGACTCAGTTCAATGCCAAGGTCGATCGTCTGACCGCCGGCGGGAATCTTGAACCGATTGAACTGCTGGAGCTGCGAATTCTTCGTCTGATGAAGACTCTCAAGCAGCAGAATCCGAACGTTCTGGCCGTGACGGAATAATCCGGCTTCTGCCAGATACGATTTGATCTACGGAAAGATCCGCAGCGTCTCGCGTCCGCTGCGGATCTCTTTTTACGCCCGTTGTCTAGCTGTCATTCAATCGTGGCTGTGCGCATCATCGGGAAAGCTGCCGGAGCGGACTTCTTCGGAGTATCGGCGAATCGCTTCCGAAGCGACGCCGTACAGATCGGCATACTTCTTGAGGAACTTCGGTGAGAAGCCGGGGCTCATTCCGAGCATATCGTTGAGCACAAGGACCTGGCCGTCACAATCAGGGCCGGCTCCGATGCCGATCGTGGGAATCGAAAGTTCTTTCGTCAGTCGAGCGGCGATCTTGCGGGAGACCATCTCCAGGACGATGGCGAAAGCCCCCGCGTTCTCCGCCGCCTTCGCGTCATCGAGCAAAGCCTGCTCGTCACGCTGGATCTTCCCCATCGAGCCGACCGAACGAATCGACTGGGGTTTGAATCCGACATGGGCCATGACCGGAATGTCGGCAGTGACGAGAGCTTCGATGGTGCGAGCCTGAGAGACGCCTCCTTCCAGCTTCACCGCAGCCGCAGAAGTCTCCTTCAGAATAAGGCCGGCGTTCTCAATCGCCTGCTGCGGGGAGACCTGGTAGCTGAGGAACGGAAGATCAACCACAACGAGCGCATTTTTCGTCGCGCGGGCGACCATGCGTCCATGATAGATCATTTCGTCAATCGTGACGGGCAGCGTCGTCGAATTCCCCTGTACGACCATTCCGAGCGTGTCACCCACGAGGATCGCGTCGACCCCGGCCTGGTCGACGATCTCCGCCCACGCATAATCGTAAGCGGTCAGCATCGAGAGCTTCTGGCCCTGCTTTTTTGCGGCCATGAATTTGGGAACCGTCATCGCGCACATGAGAAAACCTTCGCTGACCTCACGGTCGTTTTACAAATTGAGACATGTGTTGCAGGATTAAACACATTGCACGTTGCGTTCTGCAACACCTCAGAATGTCCGGAATACATTCGAAATTCTTCAGGGCCCTTAACTCGTTACTCGGCAACGGTTTGCTGCTTCAGGGCGGGCTCCGGGAGATTTGGCACGTCGCTTGCATTCTATATAAGCCAGCCGCGAGGCAGGAGTTGGCCCGCACTTGCTTCGATGGTGGACATTGGCGTGATCGACGGTGTAGTCGATCACGCCTTTTTTTGTTGGCTGAACGCGGTGAGGCAATTCGGTCTCGCGATATCCCCGCAGCCCTTGGCGCGTGGGGATTCCATTTACGGGTCTCATCCCGGACCGGAACGCCGGTGTCGCCGAGCGCATGTGATGGGAAACCCGGGGCTCCTCCCAGCCGTGCTTACGAGCGGGTCAGGTTTACGAAACGCTCTTTGAGGTCCTTGGTGATTTCGCCGGGCTTGCCGTCGCCGATCGGGCGACCGTCGAGTTCGATCACGGCGATCACTTCCGCGGCACTTCCGGTCAGGAAGCATTCGTCGCAGACATAAATATCGTGCCGCGTGAGCGTGACCTCTTCCACGGTCAGTCCTGCTTCCCGGGCGAGTCGAATCACAGCGCGACGCGTGATGCCATCGAGGATTCCGGCGTCTGTGGATGGAGTTCGGAGCACGCCGTTCTTGACGATGAAAATATTGTCCCCGGTGCACTCGGCCACTTCACCCTTGTGGTTCATCATCAGGGCTTCGAGGCAGCCGGCGTCGGTTCCCTCGATCTTGGCCAGAATATTGTTGAGGTAGTTCAGCGATTTGATCCGCGGGCTTAGCGCCTGAGGATGATTGCGTAGCGTGCTGGCCGTAATGATCTTCAGCCCCTGTTCGTACAGTTCCGGCGGATAGAGGCTGATCTTATCGGCAATGATGATGACCTGCGGATCGCTCGTCCGACGGATATCGAGCCCCAGGGAACCTGCTCCGCGCGTCACGACCAGGCGGATGTAGCCATCAGACAGTTCGTTGGCCGCCACGGTGTCGTTGATCGCCTTTTCCATCTCTTCTTCGCTGATCGGAATTTCAAGGCGAATGGCCCGGGCGCTTTCGTAGAGCCGCTCGATGTGTTCATCGAGCAGGAAGCACTTCCCGCCGTAAATGCGAATCCCCTCAAAGACCCCGTCTCCATAGAGCAGACCGTGATCAAACACACTCACCGTGGCATTTTCTTTAGAGACGAGTTCGCCGTTCAGGTAGATCTTCATAGGATTCGCTATACGAAAAAAAGCACGAGGGGTACGCCTCGTGCGTTGGGAATTGAGGACGACCGTTCCTACGGAAGCCTCGCCAGTGCGAAGTGGAGCAAATCAGCCGGCGGCTCGCTCGCGAATGTTCTCAATCTGCCCTTTCGACAGACGAACAATCCGCTGTGCCCGCTCGGCGATCGCTTCGTCGTGCGTGACCATCATAATCGTGAGTTGTCGCTCGGAATTCAATCGGTTGAGCAGTTCAATGATGCCTTTCCCCGTTTCGACATCCAAATTCCCGGTTGGTTCGTCGGCGAGCAGAATTTCCGGCTCGGAGACCAGTGAACGGGCGATCGCGGCTCGCTGCATTTCTCCGCCCGAAAGCTGATTCGGGCGATGCTTGAGCCGATGCGACAGACCCACTTCCTGAATCATCTCCTGGGCTTTGTCCTGCAGTTCTTTCCGCCGCTTCCAGTACTCCCAAGACGAATACCGGATCATCAGCGGGGACAGGACATTTTCCAGCACCGTGAGTTCGGGCAGCAGGTGATAAAACTGGAATACGAAGCCGAAGACTCGATTCCGCAGCTGATCGCGAGTTTTGGCGGGCAGATGATCGATCCGCTTGCCTTCCAGACGAATCTCGCCGATGTCCGGGGAATCGAGCAGCCCGAGCAGATGCAGCAGCGTGCTCTTGCCCGAGCCCGACCGGCCGATGATCGACAGAAACTCGCCGCGACGGACGTCGAGATTAACGCCCCGCAGGACGTTCACTTCCTCCGGCCCCTTGCGGTAGGTCTTGTCCAGAGCAACGGCCGACAACTGGATAGCGGGCGGAGTGAGCACCTGATTCATGAGAATTTCCGTTTGACGAACACCGCGGAGCGGAGTGGAAGTTTGGGAAGCTGGTCTTTGTCACCGACTGAAAACGTATTGCGGTCTAGTCGCGACGAAGCGATTCGACGGGATGCATCCGGGCGGCTCGGCGAGCCGGGAACACACTTGCCAGAACGGCGATCAGCATCGCTCCCAGAGCCACCGAGATCACCATGGAGGGATGAACGGCGGTCGGAATTTCCGGGAAGTAATAGATTGTCTCATCAAAGACCTTTCGGCCGGTGACCCAGGTAATCACATCTTCAATTTCATTGATGTAATGCACGAAGAGCAGCCCCAGCACCACGCCAACTCCACTGCCGACCACGCCGAGCGAAAGTCCGTAGGACAGGAAGATCGACATGATGCCGCTCGAGCTGGCACCCAGGGCCTTCAAAATGCCGATATCGCGAGTCTTCTCCACCACGATCATGTAGAAGATCGCGAGAATCCCGAAGCCGGCCACGGCGATAATCAGGAACAGCAGCACATTGAGAATGGCCGATTCGACTTCCACAGCCGCCAGCAGCGGCCCCTGTTTCTGTTCCCAGGTTTTCACCACGAACTGATCGGGCGGGAAGGCCGATTTCAGGCGTTCGACGACATCCGATGCCTGCGTGTAGTCCTTGAGTTTGATGTGCAGCGAAGTGATGGCCCGCTTTCCGGTCGCCGGCGAAAGCATGCCGCGAACTTCCTGCAGTTCATCGAGATTGCAAAAGACGAGGTTGCTGTCGTACTCGGTCATGCCGCTTTTGAAGACGTCGACGATCGTGGCCTGATAGGCGGCATGAGACGGCGGACGTCCAGCCGTGACGGTGCTGATTTTCACATCGTCGCCCGGCCTGGCCATCATCATGGTCTTCATCTTGCCGGTTTCAGGATCCCGGTACGGATAGCTGACCAGTCCGACGCCGACATACACGCGACCGTCCATCAAGGCATACGGGTCGGCCGGTGCCGAATCCTTCCCCGCTGCCTTCGAATCGCCGAAGGGATCCGCAAAGGGATCGTTCGGCATGGCTTCTTCCGGCGCATCAGTCTTCGACGTCGCGGCGGCCGGGTCGATCAGCGGCGTGTCCGCCTGCTCCATGGCCGCCAGCTGTTCTTCGTACCACTTCTGACGATCGATCTTCTCGCGACGATATTCGACCGCATCTTTTGAAAGATTCCAGTTGGGCTGCTCGCTGTCGGGACGCAAAGCCTGCCGGGCAATCTGGTTGTCTTCGTAAACAGGATTGTAGCTGTCGAGGAACGAGCGGAGTGGGCCTACCTTCGCTTTCCCCTCCGGCTCGATGCCGATCAGCGTGACCGGCTTGGTGATCCACTGGCCGGCGAAGTTGAAGTTCAGCATGCCGTAAACTTCGACCGTCGGCGTGATCGCTTCGATGTAATCGTCGGCGACTTCGCGGGCGATGCGAATCTGCAGATCGGGATCGGAAACGCCGTCGTAGCTGTGCGATTCAATGACGACATCGGCGAGCAGTCCGTGAATGCGGTCCCGCATCTGAGAGCTGAAGCCGGACATCACACTGTTGACGACAATCATCGTCGCCACGCCCAGCATGACACTGATAATACTGGCCAGAGCGATGAAGCGGGTTCGCAGGTACCGCTGGCATAAAAGCGTTTTGTACATCTCGCCATTCCCTTGGCTGAGGTCTTTCGATCGTCTACCAAGCCCTCCGGGCCGGATCGGGGAAAGCCTCGCAGCCGATGTTCAGCAGCGCGTTCGCTCTCCGTCCGATGTGCAATTTATACAAAGTGAAGCCAAACCGGCCAAGACCAACTCGCCCCGGGAATTCCGGGGTCTGGAAATCGCCTCCCTGGCCGTGCCATTCGAATAATGACTCTTGGGATAGCCCCGGTTGCTCCGCTACCAGGCCCGACGCAGTCGGAAGGAGGTTGTTCCTCAGGTGTCACGTACCGGGTGGCCCGTCCGCTCAGCGGGCGGGTCGCGGTAGCGACAAGAGGCTGTGTCATTCACGTGATTGAACAGGAATCGTGGGTTCGTCGAAACAGACTTCGCACATGGTGCGGCCTCTTGTGACTTCGTCACCCGCCCGTCCCGGACGGGCCACCCCGTTGAAAGCGATCCGTCGGATTCCTTAGACCTCGTGTGGCTGCAACAACCCGGTCGAATCGACCGGGGCTATCCGATCGATCGGAAAGTCTGTGTGCACCCAACACGGATTGTGCTGGCGGATTACTCTGGTTTTTTGCCGGCTTTGATGGCTTTCAGCGTCTGGAACTCGGGTTTCGATTTGTAGAAGTCGTCGAGGGGATAGCAGCCGGAGATAATGCCGTTTCGGGGACCGGTGGTGCAGTCGCTAAAGGTGCGGCAGATCTTCTTGACGGCTTTATAGTCTTCGCCTCGAAGAATCTGAGCAGGCATCTCCCACTGGCTGAGAATCAGGCGTCCAATGCCAACGAAGTCGACTTCATTGCGGCGGACGACCGCCTGAGCGATGTGCGGCAGATACTCCTGGAAATAGGAGTAAGCCGAGCCGACGAGCGGCAGGTCGGGAACGGCTTTCTTCAACTCGGCCACCGCTTTCAGCTGACGCACGCATCCGATCAGCGGATCTTCCGGCGGCTGATAACCGTCCGAAGGCGGGAAGTAAGCGGGCCGTTGGATGTGCGGATTGTAGTAAGGCGATCCAGCCGTGATGTTGACCATCGCCACGCCGAGTTCGTCCCGCATCAGCTTGAGGAGCTGAATCGTTTCGGAAAGATCCATCTGCAACGGATGCTGACGATCGCAGCCGAAGCCGGTGTAGTCGGAGCCATTGAAAGGCATCGGCTGCCCCGGGCCGGGACGGCCGGTTTTCTCGTCATACGATTCCGGCTGGAACGGGAGGAAATCGAAGCACGACAGCCGAACGCCGAGAATCAGATTCGGACAGGCGTTGTGAATGGCTTCGCAGATCCGACGCAGGAAACGGGTCCGGTTCTCGAAGCTGCCTCCGAACTCGCCGTCGCGCGTGTAAGCTGAGAGAAACTCGTGGCCGAGGTAGCCGTGGCAGTGTTTAATGTCGACGAAGCGGAAGCCAATTTTCTCGGCGGCTCGGGCGGCGGTGACATACTGCTCGATCAACTTGCCGATCTGTTCGTCACTGAGCAGGTAATCATCGGCTTGCCCGGCGATGCCAATTCGTTCGTCGAGCAGCGAATGTTTATAGGCGATGCTCGGCTCCAGCTTCGACTTCTCATTCGGGCGGCTGAAGCGTCCGGAATGAGTCAACTGCAGGCCAACCAGAAGATCATCGGTTGCGTTCGCGCCGAAGCTGTTTCGATGGGCGCCTTCGAGCGTCTTCAGCAGCTCGGCCAGGGACGATTCATTTTCCGGTGCGTAGTAGAGCTGGTTTGGATTCGCGCGGCCGGCTGGCGTCACGGCAATCGCTTCGCCCCCCCAGATCAGCTTGCAGCCCGACTCGCCGAAGTGCTGCCAGCGGCGGATTGTTTCGGGCGTCGCTTTGCCATCGCGGGTTCCGTCCCAGCCTTCCATGGGGTGAACGGCCCAGCGATTGCCGACCTGAAAGCCGGCGACATCGAGCGGCTTCGCTAGTGGCGACCCCTCATCCGCAGAGAGCGCCGCGTCGTCGATCTGCAGATCGAGATCCAAGCCGGCAAGATACTCGCGGAACTCTTCCGTTGTCTTCAGTGAAGCGATACGTCGATAGGCCATGGGAGTATTTCAACAGGAGGAACGACGGCGAAAATGCAGCAGCCATCCTAGAGGAAAACCCATGAGCCGCAAATGAAAAAGGCACTCCCGCAGTCCGGAAGTGCCTCGTTGTGTGCACGCGTGTCAAAGAGCGGCGGGGTTACCACCAGGGGTAGTATCCCGTGTAGCCGTAGTAGCCGGCGTAATAACCCGGGTAGTAGCCGGGGTAATAGCCAGCCCAATAGTTCGGGTAGTAACCGTAGTACGGGTAGTAGCCGTAGTTGTAAGCGTAATATCGAGGTGCGTACCAGGCGCTGTAAACCGGTGCGTAGTACGAATTGTAGGCGCCATAGTAACCGTATCCGGCGTACCCGTAGCCCCCGTAGCAGCTGTAACAGCTTGCGTTGTAGTGACCTGCTTCCGCGGTGTTTGTCTCGCTGACCAGCATGAGGCCAGCCGAGAGAATTGCCAGAATCAGCAACCGGTTCATTAGTCTTCTCCCTCAAAGTTCAAGCTAAATCGGACAGCCCCCCGCACCAGCGAAAGGGTTTGCTAACTTACTGAGTTTACCAAAGCCCTCGCACAAGTAATGCCGATTTTTAGAATTTTTACAATTCTGCGGTTGCCCGACAGTTGGGGCACACCGCTTTGGTCGGCGGCTGCCGTCGGGGCTGCATCTTGAGTTCCTTCCGCCACGAATTTTTGAACCGCGCCCGCCAATTTCCGTTATGCCGCGTAATAATGGTGCAGAACGTGCAACTTTCTGCGGAAGTGAATCGGGCTGCCAATGTGGCGGCCGTTCCAGATTTCCAAATGCCGTCATCAGCCGAGCCGTCTGAGCGTCTTAGCGAGCGAAAAAAAGTCAGTCTGGCTGATGACCTTTCATAGATGGCAGCAATGCCAGGAGAAGTGAGATGATTGAGTATCTGTTGTTCATGATCCCCCCGGTCCTGCTGATGATGTGGGCCCAGCATAAGGTCCACTCGGCGTTTGCGCATGGGATGAAGGTTCCGGCTCAGCTGTCCGGGGCCGCCGCAGCTCGACACATCCTCGACTCCAACGGTCTGGATCAGGTCGAAGTCGTGGAGACGCAGGGCCACCTGTCGGACCATTACGATCCGCGGGAGAAAGTCGTTCGGCTCAGCCCGGATGTCTATCGCGGTCGGACGGCGTCATCGGTTGGCATCGCGGCTCACGAGGTTGGACATGCCATTCAGGATGCAAAGAACTATGGCCCCCTGGTGATTCGTAACATGGCCGTCCCGGCGGCTCAATTCGGAGGAACCGCCTTCTCGATCCTGCTGATTCTGGGAATGCTTATGCAGAGCATTCACCTGATTCTGTTGGGGATTGTCCTGTTCGGCGGCGTGGTCTTCTTCCAGCTGGTCAACCTGCCGGTGGAGTTTGACGCCAGTAATCGCGCCAAGCGGATGCTGAGCGAGATGGGCATCGTCGACCAGAACGGAGGCGCAGCCGTGAGTGGCGTCCTCAACGCGGCCGCCTGGACCTATGTGGCAGCCACGTTGCAGTCCGTCCTGACGCTGCTTTACTACCTGATGATCTTCGCCGGCGGTCGCCGCGACTAGTCCGTATGAAGTGAGAATAATACGGGGTTCCGACTCAGGTCGGGGCCCCGTTTTTTGTTGGGCCCGGCGTCCCGGTGAATCCATCCCACCGCGCTCCGGGCCAGTTGACTCAACTGTTCCCTGACGCGGAATCGAATACGCAAGGCGTGACCCGTTCTCATCCGGCATCGCCATTGTTCCGCCTGGAATGCAAAGAAGCCCCGCAGTTCGATAACTGTGGGGCTTCCTGTTTTTATTTCGATCGCCTGATTCAGGCGGCCTTTTTCCGATGGCGTTCGCCGGGGAGTTCGTTCTTCACATCCTTGGCGAGTCCCAGAGTCTTCAGGGTCCAGATGACTGCGTAGGTAATATCGACTTCCCAAGCCTTGTGGCCGTGACGGGCCAGACGCTGATAAGCGTGGTGATTGTTGTGCCAGCCTTCACCGTAGCTCAGCAGGGCAACCCACCAGTTGTTTCGCGACTGATCGCGAGTCTGGTAGTTACGATAGCCCCAGACATGCGTGGCTGAGTTCACGAACCAGGTACCGTGATACACGGCAACCTGACGCAGACAGAAACCCCACAGGAAGACCGACAGGCCAACGCCGCCGATGACATACTCACCCAGAGCATAGAGCCCGGCTCCGAAGGCGATGAGAATGACCGGGTAGGCGTTATGCAGGAAGCGGTGCATCGGATCTTTCCACATATCCGGTGCCCAGCGTTCCAGCATGCGGGTAACTTCCGCGTTGCTCTTCTGCGGCTGCAGCCAGATAAAGTGCGACCACCAGAAGCCGTCGAGCGGAGAGTGCGGATCGCCTTCCTGATCGGACAGGGCGTGATGCTTACGGTGCGTGGCGACCCAGAACGCCGGGCTGCCTTCGCCAGAAATGATGCCGCAGATCGAGAAGAAGAACTCGAGAACTCGCGGCACTTTGAAGCTGCCGTGAGTGAGAAGCCGGTGGTAACCCAGCGTCACGCCCAGGCAGGCGGTTACGAAGTGAAGCACGAGGAACGTCGTCAGTCCGGCCCAGGTGAAATTGAAGAAGGCGAACACGGCGAGCACATGCATGGCTGCCAGCCAGCCGGTTACGCCCCAGTTCACACCGTGCGGAAAACGCTGCTTCATCGTCTGCCACCGACTGTGATGAGCCTGTTTTTCCGCGAGTTTTTCGTGGTCTTCAAGTTTGGCGGGCGGAACGATCGGATCGTTCATGCGGCTGGTCACATCATCCGGAGTATCAACGGTGATTGGGCTCAATATTATCTCCTTGTGAGACTTGCATTCTGAGGTTACCGTCAGCGTGTGTTCTGACTTCTGGCAAGCCGCAAAGCACAATTTTCGGTGAACGCGAGTTGTTACCGGGTAGAACCTTGAGTATTCCCAACCCGGATGGGGGCACAGTGGTGCAGCGTAATCCTACTGAAATTCCCGGTTTAATCCAAACTCAATTCAGGTCCAAAGTCTCGATGCGTCACATTGACGCATAAAACTTCGCTGAATTACCGCGGTCTGCCAACGAAGCCAAAACGGACGCCGAGCATCCAGCTTCCATTGGGAAACCCGTTCTGTGCAACTTTCTGGCCAGTGAGTTGGGAAATCAGACTGCCGAACTACAATCGGCGACGGGAAAGAACGTGAGTTCAATCGAGGGAGATCGAACGCAGGTGGCAGAACAAGAACAGTCGACCGACCGCTATGACGCCGTATTCATTGTTTCCTTCGGAGGCCCGGAGGGAATGGATGATGTTATTCCTTTTCTGGAAAATGTGCTCCGCGGGCGAAATGTCCCCCGGGAACGCATGCTCGAGGTCGCCCACCATTACGAACTGTTCGGCGGAGTCAGTCCGATCAATCAGCAGGTGCGCGATCTGATTGACGTCCTTCGACCCGCCATGGATGAAGCCGGAGTCCATCTGCCGATCTACTGGGGCAACCGCAACTGGACGCCCTATATCCCGGACGCCATCCGCGAAATGCAGAACGACGGCGTCACAAAGGCTTTGGCTCTCGTACTTTCTGGCTACAGCTGCTATTCGGGCTGTCGCCAGTACCGGGAGAATATTGCGGATGGACTGGCCGAAATCGGAGGGAATGTTCCGCGAATCGACAAGATTCGGGTCTTCTACAACCACCCCCTGTTCGTGAAAGCGAATGTCGAACGGCTGCAGGCTGCGATTGCCGACCTGGCACCGGAACATAGAGACACCTGTCGGATTGCCTACACGGCCCACAGCCTCCCGCAAAGCATGGCCGACACTTCGGATTACGTGAAGCAGCTCGAGGAAACCGCCCGGCTGGTGTCCGAGGCAGCCGGAGTTTCATCAGACCGCTGGCAACTTGTTTATCAGAGCCGCAGTGGACGTCCGCAGGATCCCTGGCTTGAGCCGGATATTCTGGACCATCTGGAAAGCCTTTCGAACGAGGGCCAGAAGGCGGTCGTGATCGCGCCCATCGGGTTTCTTTCCGACCACATGGAAGTTCTTTTCGATCTCGACGAAGAAGCCGCCGAGAAATGCCAGGAACTCGGGATCGAAATGCAACGAGCCGGGACGGTCGGCACCCACCCCGACTTCGTCGCCATGCTGGTCGAACTGATTCAGGAGCGGCTTGATCCCGATCAGGATCGAAGGGCGATCGGCCGCTTCGGCTGCAATCACGACTTCTGTCCGGTGAACTGCTGCCCACCTCCGCGGCGTCCACCTGCCGCGAGTCAACAATCTCCCCGGTCCCGCCCGGACGCCTCCTGACTGTTCTAGGGATCGAATCGATTGCTCGCCCGAAAGTAGTGAGATATTTCCCCCACGCCCCTGCGGTTTTCGGCGTCTCCTGCTCAATCTGACCTATCCTTCACGGAGGAGAACACGTCTCTTTACGTGGACAGGGTCAGGATGTCGAAACTTTCACCAAGCGAATTCTTGAAGGAACTGCAGGGCCGGCGGTCTGGGGAGGACTCTGCGCCTGCGGAGTCGTCAACAACGCTGTCTTCTGACGAAGACATGCCTTCGCTGTTCGATTCGCTGCTCGAAGAGCCGGCTCCGGAAGCCGCATCGAGCTCGACGAAGCCCATGCCCCAGTCCGTGAAGAAGAATGCCGGACTCTCGGACCTGTTCGATCGCGTCAACTCGCTGCTCCAGGACCCCAAACCGGCTGACGATCGCTTTACGCCCAAAGCCCCAGCCACTCTCGAAGAGGCTCATCTGTGTGCGGACGACGTCGAGCGGCTGATTCTTAAGTTTCTGCTCGCCAAAGGCTCGGCTTCCGGTCGCCAGATCGCCAATCAAATCAAGCTCCCCTTCGCTCTGATCGACCCTCTGCTCAAGCAATGGAAGTTCGATCAGATTCTGGATCTTCGCAGTTCAACCGAGATCGGCGATTACATCTACGCGATCACCGATATCGGTCGCGAACGGGCCCGACGCTTTTCCGAAGAATGCACGTACTACGGGGCGGCTCCGGTCAGTATTCGCGACTATCTCGATGCCATGCAGAAGCAGAGCATCGCCAAGCAGACGGTGCAGGAAGAAGATCTTCGCCGCGCGTTTTCGGACCTGCTGATCGACCGTACGATGCTCGACAAACTGGGACCCGCGATCAATTCCGGTCGGGGGATGTTCCTGTTTGGCGAACCCGGAAACGGAAAGACGAGTATCGCGGAACGCGTTACTTCCTGTTTCGGGTCGACGATCTGGATTCCGCGAGCACTGGGCGTCGATGGAGACATTCTGCGTCTGTTCGATCCCGGCATCCACCAGCCGGTCGAGCAACCCCGCGGCGAAGGGTATCTCGACAACAGCGGTATTGATCATCGCTGGATTCAAATCGTCCGCCCGACGGTCATTGCCGGGGGCGAACTGACGATGCAGGAGCTGGAGGTCACTCAGAATCCTCAGACGAACATTTGCGAATCTCCACTTCAGTTGAAGAGCAACTGCGGCACGCTCGTCATCGACGACTTCGGTCGCCAGCGGATGCCGGTGGACGAGCTGCTGAATCGCTGGATTGTTCCGCTTGAAAAACGGTACGACTTCCTCAATCTCCCCAGTGGAAAGAAACTTCAGGTTCCGTTCGATCAGCTGATCATTTTCTCGACCAACCTGGAGCCGAAAGATCTCGTCGACGGGGCCTTCCTGCGTCGAATTCCGTATAAAATCGAGGTCAAGGATCCTTCAGAAGCGGACTTCGTCAAGCTGTTCGAAATCATGGCGCCAAAGTTCGGCATGACCGTGAATCGAGAGGCGGTCCAGTACCTCATCGAGACTCACTATCACGCGGTAAACCGGCCATTCCGTGCCTGCCAGCCCCGCGACCTGCTGCTTCAGGTCCGCAACTTCTGCGTCTACAAGGGCATTGAAAAGAAAATGACCCCGGAAGGTTTCGACTTCGCCGTCGAGAACTACTTCTCGGTGATGTAGCCGTTCCGCTCGGGGCCGCTGTGCCTTCGAGCAACGGGATGGGGACAGGGTTAAACTCTCTGTCGCAACGCAACAGGAGGCTTGCCACCGGCCTTTGGTTCCCGAAGAGCGACGGTCTCGCGTCGTGTTCGCCTGTTTCACTCGTCACTCCGCTCCGACGAGCAGAAATCCATCACCCTGGGAAAGATAGCCTGACTTTTCCGCGTGTATCGATTCTCCCGGTCAGAGTGATTTTTCCGGTTATGCGTAGCCCGCATCTCGTGTAGCAGCAGTCAGTTACGCAAAATTGACCAATCCGGTTCTGATCAAAAAGAATGCCTCATCTGGATATTCGAAATAAGCCGAACCTGATGATGAGTGTGCGTCATCTTCGGATCTGCGTGCGGGAGGGGAAAGCCTTCCGAGTGAACTGATCGACGCCGACGCCACGATGAGGGACAGGTAATTCGTAGCAGACACGTTCTTCGGCCGGGGGATCTTGCCGAAGGTCGTGATTTCGAGTGAACAAATCGGCTCAACAGGTCGGCAGGGAGGTGGATTATGTCGCGACTCGTATGTCTGGCGACAGCAGCTTCAGTTGCATTGGTCATGATGACCCAGCAGTCCAGCTGGGCCCAGTCGGAATCCTCAGTGGACGACAGCACCGCGGGCGTGGTGCGAATTGTCAGCCACCGTCAACCGTCGCAGAACGCTCCCGGTCTGATCCGGAACGCCACGAGCGCCAAGCCGATCGCGTCGGCTGATACGATCGACGTGACGCCGGTTTCGAAGTATCACAACAACCACCCGACCAAGCTCGGCCCGGTGGCCCACGCTCCCGGCCCCTGCTATCCGCAGTTGAATGCTCCGCTGTACCCATCGCCGCAGCCGATGACTCCGATCTACGCCGGCGGCACGATGATCACCAACCAGGCATTCTCGCCGCACGAGATGCTTTACCCGCACCAGTACAAGGCCCTGTATGGCCCCTACTACTACAAGGTTCGTGGATCGTGGTATCTGACACCGCTGGGTGTCCGCTCCCATGACCGCTGGGAACTGCAGGGAACGGAAGTTTCGGTCAAGTATCGATCGCACTACAAGCCGTTCTCCTTCTACTTCCCACCCGCCACCAGCAACCCCTGGAAATGGTAGGACGTGCCCCGGCTCGTGTATGCGAGCCGGATCACCCCGTTCACCGCAGGACCTGTTTCGCCGTTTCAGTTACATCAGGATGATACTATGAGATCCCCTCTCCATAAGATGACGATGTTCATTGCGATGATCGCGATGAGCACCGCATTCGTGTTCGCCGACGCTCCCGAAAAAGCTCCCGAACCGGTGCAGGAAAAGCAGGCTCACTCCGTCCCGTCTTCGGGACACTGTCCAACCTGCTATCCTGGCGGCCAGTGCCAGGACAGTGCCAACTATTGCTACTGCGAAGATGGTGGGATCTGCGGCAGTATGTTCGGCAAGTGCAAAGATCGCTGCCGGTGTCGGCGATGCGGTAAGCTCCGCGGATGCCGCGGCGATGGCTCTCTGCTGGGATGCCTGAAGAACTGCAACCCGTTCAACTGGGGAATGGGATACAACCGCGGACCGAACGGTCTGATCGATCCTCGCGGCTGTGGCGGCAAAGGCTGCCCCCCGATCGGTGTCTATCAGATGACTTACCCCGTCAACCCGGACTACTGCGACCCGCGTGATACCCGCGTGCACGCTGCCCAGGGTTACGGCGTGCCGATGGGCGTGCCTCTGGCGCCGGTTGTTCGTCATCAGTACAACTACAGCTGGGGGGTTCCCGCCAGCCGCGTGACCCATATCTCCAATCACGCCCCGCACCTGATGCACTCTCCGCAGGGACTGTATGGTCTGCACGGCCATCTGCCTCTCGGACCCGACGGAGCTGCCTATGGCGGAGCCGGTGCTTACGGTGCTCCGGGGGGATACTGCCCGCAGTGTCAGCAGAACGCTGCCGCGATGGGCCACTGAGACAGATCGCCCCTCCGGCGAACTGGTCGGAGGGGCTTATCGGATTCATCTTTGACAGTCGGATATCAGACAGGAAAGTCTCATGCGTCTCTTGACCTCCCATGCGATCAGCTGTTCCCTGGCCTGCGCCCTGGGACTGGGACTGGTTGCTCAAAACAGCAACGCGGATGAACCGGCTCAGAAGCTGAAGCCCGTTCCGGAATCCAAGGTCATGCCCAAACAGGGTGTTACCCACTACCACGGTACGCACGGCCATGTGCAGGGCACGCACATCGACGGGGGATACGTTGATGGCGGTTATGTCGACGGGGGGTATGTCGACGGCGGTCACTACGGCGAAGGTCACGGCGTCTTCGGTCGCAATCGTCGTCCGTCTCCGGGAACCGGCTGGTGTGCTCCGAGCAAGGTGACTCAACAGCGGCTGCGGGTCGAATACTGGAAGTACTACCCGCACTACTGGTCGGGATACGGCCCGGGACCGGTCACGCCGTACCATCCGATGGTCTACACGCCGACCGATACCGCCCAGCTCGGCTTCTATTATCAGCACGCACCGTCGTGGACGGCTCAGCCCTGGCGGACTCCGGGTCCTGCTCATCCGGCTGTGTGGCATAACCGTTACTGCGGTCGCTGCCAGAACGGCTATGGCTACAACGCCGGTTACGAAGCCTACCCGACGACGGCGAGCACTGGTGGCGTCTACTACGACGGCCAGGAGCAGATCATTCACACTTCTCCGGTTCAGCCGAACGAAGTCGAACAGATGCCGAAAGCCAACGACCAGTCGATCCTGTTGCCGGAACCGAGCTTCGTGCCTCGTGCACCGCGTCTGTCCATCGTGCCCGACGCTCCTCCGGAAATCTAACCGACTTCCGCGAACGCAAATAAGAAAAGGACTCCTGAAAACAGGAGTCCTTTTTTCGTTTCGGTGTGAAAGCGGGCTCGCCTAGAACTCGCCGACGATTTCGGTATCGTCGATACCGACGAGGTTCTCAAGAACACTGTTTGTATCCCAGGCACCGTCGTTGCTGAGGTTGACGTTCTCGGAGATGAAGCGAACCGATCCGTCTGCCAGCAGGAACTGAGCTCCGCCGTCGTGCCGGCTGCTGTAAGCCTGGCTGCGGTCGGTGTTCGCTCCCGTCAACGGCGGGTTGATTGGATAGCGGACCGAACCGACGATCGACATGATCCCCTGGTTCCAGGCCACAGTCGTATCTTGAGAAGAAGGTCCCGTTCCATTGGCATCGCGAACGGCCAGCAGCGTTCCTGCCGACATCCGCTGTCCACCCAGACGCCAGGCACGTTCGCCGACGAGGATGGTATTGCTCGTTCCATCGAGGATGTCATTGAAGCCCACGCGGCTGTCGCGATAGAACGCTCCGATGGCTCCGGTGGTTCCGATGCGCGGGTTCGTCGCCTTCCGCTGCCGCACGGCGGCAATATTGTTCGAGCCGATGTAGTTCGTGATGGGCAGACCGGTGTTGGCTCCCCCCGATCCTGGCTGGTTGTCGATGGCATACCCCGGATCCGGACCCGGATCGTGAACCTGTGGCTTACCTCCGTCTGACGGACAGTTGAAGGCCGCCTGGAAGGACTGGAACTCGGCTCTGTACGTATTGATCGCCTGAGAAGCGGGCGTATTGCCGACATTCAGCAAGTCGTAGAGTCCGCTCTGTTCCATCTGGGGCAGAATCATCGCCGTCCACGACCAGTGACCGTCGTTGTCGTTGCTGCTGGTCCAGTTGTTGTTGGAATTGCTCCGCATATCGACGTACCCCGGGGGAAGCACGTTATACGTATCGTGATAGTTGTGCAGAGCCAGTCCGATCTGTTTCAGATTGTTTTTACAGCTCGAACGACGAGCCGCTTCCCGGGCCTGCTGAACGGCTGGGAGAAGAAGCGCGACCAGAATGGCAATGATCGCGATGACAACAAGAAGCTCGATCAAAGTGAACGCGCTTCGGGACCGTAGACTTTTCATAGCGAGTCTCCCGATGAATTTTCAGAGAATAGAAATATAGAAATGCATGGATACGATACATTCGCTCGGGACCACTCGCAAGATGAACACTTCAGCACTGGTCCGCGCGGTGCCGCACGAAGTGAGGCGCTGTTGGACTGAGCCCGCTGACGCGTCTTATTCGCCGCGAAGCGACTGCAATACAGGCATGCGGACGGCCTGAAGAATCGCGAAACTGGCCCCCAGCATGCCGGCGGCAAAGACGGCCAGCAGCAGCACCGCTCCACTGCACCAGGGGACGTCGGAACCGCGGCTGAGAATATTGGGCAGCATCGCCCAGAGTGCGGTCACCGTGCCGATGACCAGTCCGACGGTCAGCAGGACTGCGTTCTCGATCAGCACAAGCATGCCGATCATCCCTCGCGAGAAACCGATCGCCCGCATCAGTGCGAGCTCGCCCCGTCGTTCGAGCACGTTTCGCAGCATGACGATGGCCAGTCCGAACGTTCCCAGCAGCAGCCCCAGTCCGCCGAGGGCCTGGAACGTTGAGAGATACGTGTTCTGCACCGCCAGAAAACTCTCGAGTCGCCGCCCGACCGGTTCGGCATCGAAGCCCAGCGTCACCAGCCGCGTTTCGAGCTCGCGCGTCAGTGGCTCCACATCTTCCATCGGGGTCTCGATGAGGAAGTAGTTGTAGCCTTCAACGTCCGGGAAGAGTTCGAGGAAGTTCGCTTCCGACATCAGCAGCACGCCCTGAAAGACACTGCCGCCGAGGGAGCCGACCACACTCAGATCGACGCCGGCCTGCAGTTCTTTCGGCAGCTCGACTGAATCGCCAATCGCCTTGTGCAGACTGTACTGCAGCGTATTCATATCGCCGAGCACGGGAACGTTGCCGTCTGCCGTGCGGCCTTCGAGCAGCTTCCACGGTTCTTCCGACGGAGTATCGGCGAACAGGAATCCGCCGCGATCGATCATCTCCTGAGGCACGCCCAGAATGGTCGGCAGCCGTGTCTGATACAGATTCAGACAGCTCGCATCTTCGCCGGGCCGCACGCGAAACGGCATGATCTTTGATTCGTTCAGAAGTTTGCGCAGCTGTTCATCCTGTGTCCCGATGAGACCAAGTTTGATCTGTCCCTCTTCGGTCGAGAGATCGTAAAGCACCGGACGGGCCGACTCGGCGACAATCGAAAAACCACCGTTGCCGGAGTTGAAGTCGGGTTCCATCTGTGACGGATTCTGCCGTCCCGACGCGACCGCCACGACAACAAACGTCGCCAGCGCCACCAGAATGACGGTGATGCTGCTGCGCTGCCGTTCGCGCGATGGGTTTCTTGCTCCCAATCGCACGGCTGCGGAAAGTCCTTTGCCCTTCAGCGTCGTCGCGCGATAGCGCCGCAACCAGACCACATACAGGAGTAGACTGCCAATCAACGACAGGAACCCGCCTGCGAAGAAACAGACGATGTGCCAGTTGAAGCCGCCAAAAGCTTCCGTCCGCGGGACGAGCCCGGTCATCACGCCGAGCACCATCAACACGGCCGCGGCAATGCAGACCAGACCGATCCAGAGCTTGAGCCCCCCGCCGGTTCGCACGGTTCCCGTCTGGGAACTCGAAATGCCATGCAGTCGATCTTTCGCCGAAACACGAAGGATCTGTCGGACTCCCAGCCACATGCCGGGGATCGCGACCACGAACGCAATCGCCGCACCCGTCGCCAGACTTTGTGGCTGAACCGAGGTCTGCAGGAACGTCGTTCCGATCGCACCTCGCCACCAGGTGGTCAGTCCGTAAATCATGAATTGGGCGTAACCGATGCCGAGTAGCGACCCCAGAATCACGCCGCCAATCGCAACCAGGGCGCCTTCGCCGAGCAGCAGATTTCGCACACTGCTTCGCGACATGCCGATGGCTGAATAGAGACCGGTTTGAGCAACGCGGGTTTCGATGCCGAGACGAAACAGCAGCGTGATCAGCACGGTGGCCGCGGCAATCACGAAGAAGCTGAAGCCGATGAAGAGTCCGGTAAAATCCTGCGTTCCCTGAGCGGCCGCCAGCCCCTGCTGTTTCACCGGGAGCACGACCAGTCCCAGACTGGCCGGCGAGAGATTCTGAAGGAACGCCTGCTCGAACTGCTCGGCCGTCCCATCGAGCCCGAGTTCCGAATTCACGGCAACTCGCACCGATGTGCTTTCGCCATACCGGCTCTGCCAGAGCTGTCGGGCTTCGTCGAGCGGCATGAACAGTTTGGGGGTCGTTTTGTAGCCGTCCGGCTTCGCCTCGTTGCCTTCCCAGTACTCGTCGTCCCGTTCGGTGATGCGATCGGTCTCCATCGGGAACGGCTGCTCCCAATCGTTGAGCGTCCGCGCATCGGTGATGCCGGGCACGAACGGTGTGAAGCCCCGGTCATCCGCGACCGAACCATCGAGTGGCAATACCGCTGCGACGCGGAACGTCTTCCTGATATCGGGCAGTTCACCCCGCGAACCGACCACGTGATACGACAGCGAAATCTCATCCCCGGCCTGCACCTGCAGGTCTTCGGCAAGCCAGCTGTTGATCACCACTTCGCCGGCCTTGAGTCCATCAACCGGTTGCCCTTCCGAATTCACGAACGGCCCAAACGGCGGCTCGTTAACGAACTCCACTCCTGCGGCAATCGAATACATCGAGAACCGTTCCGGGTTCGAAACACTCGCGATCTCATTGGCGAGATAGACCAGCACCGAAGACGATGTGAGATTGAGTTTCTCAGCGACATCCACCGCATGCGTCGAGAGCGGGCGTTCGACGATCATCCGATCCGATTCGAGCGCGAAATAACTCCGCTCCGGCACCTTCCGCAGATGCATGTGGAAGTCATCGAGCTGTAGTCGTTGAGCCAGTGAGCCGGTCGCCGCGGAGGCAAGTTTGTCCCCGACAGTCACGTCTCCGCCGAAACTGAAGAGCAACGCGTTCACCCGAGCCGGTTTGGCGACCGGATTGCGGGGCGAGGCCTGCACGGTCTGCAGATCGAGCTCTTCCTGCAGCCGGCTGAGTCGCACATAGGCATTCAACGGGAGTTGCTGATTCGGCTGCAGCGAGAATCGCCCGAGTGTTGTTTCAGGCTCGGCAATTCGCGTAACGGTCAGCGGGAAGTTGACCACAAGCTCATCCACATCGCGTTCCCCGAGCAGTGACTCCTGCGGAATCGACTGCGGAATGTTGACGTACAGATTCAGCTCGTCCTCCGGATTCGCCTCCAGCTGTTCGGCCAGTCGACGGTTGATGACGATGCTTTGATCATCCGGCAGGTTGCCCTCTTCCCCGCGGAGCATGGCCCAGAGTCGTTCATCGAGTCCAATCAGGTTGACCTGACCAGCAGTGGCAATTTCGGGATCAGCCCCTTCCGAGGACGGCTCCATTTCGTGCTGAAGAGACGCGGTCAGCATGATCGCCGGTGCAATCGAAGCACCCGCCGTATCGGGGTTCTCGCTGAGAGCCTGTTCGAGATCGCCGGTCAGTTCTTCCCGAAAGAAGCGGGAGCCGGACAGAGCGGCGTCGACCTCGGCGAGGCGATCAAGTGTCATTTGTCGCAGGCTGTAACGGACCGAGTCCCCGACGATGAGGGCACCGGAAATCACGGCGGTCCCAATGGCGACGCCGAGCAGAACGGCGAGATTTGTCCGCCAGTAGTAGCCGAGCGTTCGGAAGATGAGCTGTGTGCGATTCATGGAGCAGTCCGGAGGCGCGGTCAGACAGAAGCGGGAGTGGCGGTCGAATCAGCCGTGACGAGACGGCCATCTTCCAGCTGATAACAGGTCGGAAACCGGCGGGCCAGATCCCAGGAATGGGTCACACAGAGCAGCATCGCCCCGGCTTCCCGGCTCACTTCCAGCAGCAGATCACCCACCACGCCAGCCGTGGCTATGTCGAGATTCCCCGTCGGTTCATCAGCCAGAATCAACTCGGGTTGATTAATCAGTGCCCGACAGACGGCAACTCGCTGCCGTTCTCCACCCGACAGCTGAGCCGGAAGATGCGTCAGCCGATCTTTCAATCCGACCCGCTCCAGCAACTGGCTGGCGAGATCGCGACGGGACTGATCGACGCCCGATCCGGCGAGACAGGGAAGCAGAACGTTCTCGACCACATTCAACTGCGGCAGCAGATTGTGGTCCTGAAACACGAAGCCGATATGGGCGTTGCGGAAGGCGGTCTGTTTCGACTCGCCGCCGGCGACCATGTCCTGACCCAGCAGAGAAATCTCCCCGGCATCAGGTCGATCGAGTGCACTGATGAGATACAGGAGCGTGCTCTTGCCGGACCCGGACGGCCCGGTAATGCTGGCGGCTTCTCCCTGCCGCATCGTCAGGTCGAGTTCACGCAGAATCGAAACGGCCTGCCCGGCCGAGACGTAACTCTTGAACAACTTGCGGACTTCGAGGGCAGCGGAAGCGTCTTCAGCGGGAGTCTGCTCGGACATGGAACCAATCGATCGCTAACAGGTCGGAACACGGTGTGGTTTGTTCTGTCCAGTATAGCGAACCGGTCCCCCGAGGTCATGAAAACGGGGGAGAAACAGCAGGGTAGCTCAACCCAAACGACGGCTGAGCCACTCCCGTTCGATCGGTCCTAGAACTCGACGGCGATCTGCTTCGAGTTCGGGTTCTCGGCCAGGCGACGGGCCTGAGCAGCCGAGGTGTCGATGTTGAGTGTCAGTCGGGTTTCCCAGGTCGAGGAGTCGGGCGTGAAGTCCCAGTGGAGGATCACGGCACAACTCTGGTGGACCAGTTCGAAGCCCCCTTCCGACTGGCTGACCGTTTCCAGCGGATAGGTCCAGATTCCAGCCGGCTGCGAAGTTTCCAGCGAGGCATCGAGTCCCAGCCATTCATCGACCAGGCCGATGCGACGCTGCTGATGCAGATCCTGCTCGGTGCCGAGATGGCCGATGTTGTTGCCTTCTTCAGCGTAGTAGTACCGGTTCTCGACGTTCGCGGCCATCGCCGAGAAGTTGAACTCGACGGCGATGTGAATCCGCTTGCCCGGCTCGAGATCTTCGAAGCGGTAAGCAATCTCCAGTTCGGAAGGAGCGGCGGTCGATGTCGCGACCGATTTGGTCAGCAGCGGCGACTGCCCTTCCCAGCGGCAGCGGCGGGTCATCACTGCTTCGACGCGATTCGGATTCCGTTTGAGGGTCGTCTGGAACACAGCCTGTTCGGCTTCTCCGACGAAATCGCCCTGCATGCGGAAATCTTCCATCGACATTCCCGGCGGCAGGACATGGTCGACCAGACTTTTGCGGGCCCACTGATCGTAGATCAGCTTCAGGTGCAGGTTTTCCTGCTTGAAGACGATGTCTTCCGAAACCGAAGCGGTCTCGTTGCTGCCATCGAGCTGGCCGGCGGCATGAGCGAGAATCGTTTCGTGATACGGCTCGGGTCGACGGTTCAGTGTCGCCAGCAAGTTCACGCGGGAACCACGGGCATCGAGCTCGTAGATGTGTCCCCCCTTAGCCGGCGAGAGATAGGCAACGAGTTGATCGCTGGCGATGCGAACTTCCTGACGGGCATCGAGATTGATGTCGCGGGAGCTGATTTCCACCCAGCGGCCGGTCTTGCCGGACAGCTGTTCGACGAGTCCGTCGGCTTCAATCAGATGATGGAAGATCGCGTTTCTCAGGTGCGGCAGATACAGCCCGCCGAACGCTCCGTGCCAGTACGGACAATTGCACTGTCCGCGATAGAGATGATCGCGGGCACTCTGGAAGATGGCGGTCTGCTCGATTTCCGGATTGCTGCGAACGAGCTGATCGAGTCGATCGCTGATCTCCCGCATGCGGCAGTACATTTCATGAGCTTCCGGATACTTCACAAGGAAGTTCCGCCAGAAGCCGCCGCGAAGTCGACGCCGAATTTCCGGCCAGTCTTCTTCCTTACGATGCTTCCGGTTCATGCGAATCAACTCAAGTTGACGCTCAGTGGGCAGCGCCCATTCGGTCATTTCGCGATAGCTGCAGTCGGGCAGATAGCAGCGTCCCAGCGGCGACACTTCTTCGACCGCCTGCGAGAATGTGCAGACACGAACCCAGTCCTGATTGTCAGTGAGCAGCTGGAAGAACCGCGACAGCCATTCATCGCCGTAAACATGCTGCTTGGAACCGGGCCAGGTGCCGAACTTTTCGCCATCGTCACCGAACGCGACCACGGCGTCCGGCTGCTTTTCGTGAACTTCACGGAGCCAGTCGATCGTCGCTTCCGGCTCGGCAAAAGGAATCGTGTAGCGGAGATGTTCGCTGATCGGGAAGACCGACAGCATGCGACCATCGTCTTCCGTCACGAAGTAGCCGTAGAGTTCTTCGTCGCCGAAGCCGGCGTTTTTGAAGTGAAAGTCGTCGAGTACGGTGTACTGCAGCCCGGCTGCGACGGCATCGCGGGTGAAGCTCTGCTCCCAGACACGCTCGGGCACCCACATGCCGCGGGGCTTCTTGCCGAAATGCTGTTCGAGATGCTCTCCGTAAGCCTTCATCTGGCCGAAACGATCACGGGAGGGAATGCTCGCCAGAATCGGTTCGTAGAACGGGCCGCCGAGGATCTCGATCTGGCCGGATTCGGAAAGTGGCTTGAGTCGCTCGATGTATTCAGGACGATTCCGCTCGATCCAGTCGATCAGACTGCCGGAGTTGTGCAGCGAAATGCGGACGGCCGGGTAATTCTCCAGCACGTCCAGGAACGGCTTGTAGCTGTCCTGGTAGGCTTCTTCGACCACGTGATCGAAGTTGCCGACTGGCTGATGATTATGGATGGCCAAAACAAGTCGAATGGGACCGGGCATTCCAGCTGCTTCCTAACTCGATGTCGATCGCCGCGGGGCGGAGCCGTACTGTGAACGCCTCGGACAGTACGGCAGAATTCCTGTCGCCGCATCATACTCCCTGCAAGCGAGTTAGAAAATGAGAGTTGCAGCAGGAATTGCCGCAGAAGCCGCGAAATGACTGCTCGCGTTAAGATAGGCAATCTGTGCGCCGTGTTGGGCGCAGAAGTCGGGATGCGGATGGGACCGAATGACTTCGTGCGTCATTATGGTTAGGTCAGACGCGTGCGTCTGAGTAGCGGAGCCACAAGAGGCGGCTCACCATCGTTCGCCTTCTTCAATCGACCAGGCTTCCTTGAATCAGCCAGCAGATTTCAGTGGATCGGTGGACAGCGACTTCCTGTGACTTCGTCACCCAGACGTACACGTCTGGGCCAACCCTGTGGGCATCGCTAACTGAAACGGGTAGCCCCGGTTGCTCCGCTACCGGGGCCGAAGTCGGCAGGAGGTCTCCTATTTCACGGGAGGTAGTACGAAACGGCGCTGGGGGCGAGTGCGACCTCTTGTGGCTTCGCCACCCCGGTTGAATCAACCGGGGCTACCCCACAGTCGTTCATTCAACCCCCTCCGAGCATTCAATGCTGGCCTCCGAGCCCCAAGAGGTGGCTCACCCGCGTTCGCTCTCTACAATCGACCGGGCTTCTACTTAAATGGCCCGCAGATTTGAGTGGATCTGTGGACACGGAATTCCTGTGACTTCGTCACCCAGACGTGCACGTCTGGGCCAACCCTGTAGTGCGACCATATCTGAAGCGACGTGGCAAAAGCGGATCTTCGATCCGATCTACGCCCCGGCGAGCTGTTGAGCCGCGAACTCCGGGTAGACCGGGTTTACGTAGCTTCCCTGGCCGAGTTCCCAGCCGGCGATGCCAGCGAGGCGGGGATAGACTTCCCAGTGCCAGCGGAAGCCGGAGTCTTCAGCTGCGGCGAATGGAGCCGTGTGCAGGACGAAGTTGAAGTCGGAAGAACCGGTAATCGTTCGCAATCGCAGCAGGGCCTGACGCATCATTCGAGCGGTATCGGTGAGGACGTCATCATTCACACAATGAAAATGCGACTGGTCGCAGTGCGGGATGATCAGCATTTCGAACGCGAACCGGCTGACGTACGGGCAGAGCAGCGTGCATTGTTCCGACTTCAGGACGATCCGTTCATCGGCCTGCACTTCGGCTTCGAGCAGATCCTCCAGTACGGTTCGTCCGGTATGAGCCCGATAGCGTTCGGCATATCTGAATTCGCGATCGACATGCGGAGGCACGAAGCGTGTCGCCATCAGCTGAGAATGCACGTGCGGCTGTGAAGCCCCGGCACTGCGTCCCTGATTCTTGAACACCGTGGCATGAACGACGTCCGTATCAGTGGCCAGGGCTTTGAGGCGTTCGCGATAGCTGAGGAAAATCCTCTCGAACTCGGCGTCCGAACAGTCCGTGATATCCGTTCGCGGCTGCGGGTGTTCGACGATGACTTCATGCAGGCCGGCGGCTAAGCGGCGGCTGTCTTCCTCGTGCGCAGCTTCCGGAGTGAGGACCGGATACTTATTCGGGATAACACGAACCTGCCAGCCCGGTCCATTTGGCTCAGAGTCCGTGTTCCGCAGAGCGAACGATTCCCTGGTGGTGAGATGTTCGTTGAATTCAGCGAAGGGATTCGTCGCCGCGGTATCGGGCTGCACCGACTGCGACAGCGAAACGGGTCGCCGGGCACGGGGCGGAGCGAAGATGACGGGCCAGTCGTGAATGGGATCGTAACGGACTTCGTGATGTTCGCCGGCGGGATTCGCGGACTCCGGGGACTCGGACATGTGCAGCAGACTGTCTGGGGATTCAGTAGAAACGCTCAACTGGCTTCAAAGAAACGGCTGGTCGAGCCGCCTTCTTTGACCACATTAATGCGGACCGGTTTCGCGCATTTGGGACACCAGCCGACATACGCATCCTGCGCGGCATTCAGCCGGGCGTAAATATAGCTGTTGCAGCACTTCATGTGCACGCCGAGAGTCGGCTGGGAAGGCTTGCGGGGCGGTTGCGAATTGGACATGGTTCGAGATCGCGAAAGGTGCATCCGAAGAGGAAACCGAAATCGGAGGCAGAGCCGGCGACTTCGGGCCGAATCTTAGTTCTCGTGGTCCACCCCTGAAAATACCAACCGGGGGAGACCATTTTCAATAACTTACTCGGTTGCGGCGACTTGCATCTGGAGGGCGAATCGGCTTTGATGAGGGCGAATTTCGGTCCTTCACGACCACCCGCCAGCCTTGTCATATCTACAACCGCCCATAGAGCCCGTGAGATCTGGTGATACATGGATGCCCTCACCATTCTCGCCACGGTCGTTTTCGTGCTCTTCGCGTTTGGATACGGCGCCTGCTTCGGCAGCTTTCTGAATGTGGTCGTGTGGCGACTGCCACGACAGATGCCGATCCTGCTCGCTCGCAGTCATTGTCCGAAGTGCAAGCATGCGATTCCCGGCTCGGATAACATTCCGATCTTCGGCTGGATTCGACTGAAAGGTCGCTGCCGCTTCTGCCAGCTGCCGATTTCGATTCGTTATCCATTGATTGAGACGGCCGTCGCCCTGCTGTTCGCCGGACTGTTTCTGCTCATCGTGGTTGCTCATGGCGTCTCGCTCCCCTCGCAGTTCTTACGCGATCACGGCGGCAACTGGCTGACGGAATTCCCGGGCTGCCCGCTGCTGCTCGTCTATATTCATCAGATCGTGCTTGGCTACTTTCTGCTCGGAATCGCTCTGATTGAAGAAGACGGCCAGCAGACGCCCTGGCGCTGGCCGCTGCTGGCGATTGCGGTGCATTTTGCGATCATCGCATTCAACCCGGCCGTCGGCATGATGGACTACGTTTCCGCCATTCGGCCCGATGAGGGCCATGCCCACGAGGATTTGGTTTCCTTCCAGCAGGCCGCGATGTATGGAATCGCGGGAGGGCTGCTGGCCGCTGTTCCCGGGGCCCTCTCCCGCTGGTTGCGGGGGAGAGAACGTTATCGCAATGGCTATCAGGCGTTTCTGCTGATCGGGTTCTTTCTAGGACCGGCGTTTCTGATCTGGTCGGCCATGATTGTCGGATTCTCGCTGCTGGCTCAGCGAATCGGCTCACAGATGAAGCAAAATCTGTCGACGTCGGGCGTCTCCATTCAGGTTCTGCTTGCCTGGCTGATCATCCTGTGTACGTGGCGATGGTGGCCGGTGCTGAACGTTGGTTGAAGGCGGCGATGCATTCCTGTCGGTCGTTCGGCCAAAATTCATTCGCCATCGCTGCTTCTTGCGAGTAGTATGGTGAGAACGGTCCCGCCATCGGCGAGGGCTGTCTCATCCAGAATCCAGTCTCAGTATTATTTTTTAGCGTCGTCCAGGAGAGATCCGCGATGGTAATGGTTTCCGAGTGGACAAAATCCACCTTCGTTCCCAATAAAGAAATCGAGATCGACAAGATCTTCAAATCGGCCATCAAGCTCGGCTGCTCCGATATTCACCTGCAGGTCGGTCGCCCTCCGATTTTCCGTATCAAAGGGGCTCTGCGTCCGCTGCAGATGGAGCCGATCTCGGAATCAAAGATGATCGAGCTGACCTTCCCGATGATGGACCAGCGAAACCTCGACATCTTCCATCGTGATGGCGGGGCCGACTTCGCGAAAACGCTGGTCGTCGACGGGGAGCCCTGGCGGTTCCGTATCAACCTGATGACGCAGATGAGCAAAATCGGGATGGTCGCTCGAAAGATCGAACGTTCGATCCCGCCATTCGAAGGGCTGTACCTGCCGCCCATCATGGAAGATCTTTGTAAGTACGACCAGGGGATGGTGCTTCTGGCCGGGGTGACCGGTTCCGGTAAGTCGACGACGATTGCCTCGATGCTCGACTGGATCAACCACAACTACAACAAGCACATTCTCACGATCGAAGACCCGATCGAATTCATTTACACCTCCGACAACTGTCTGATCAACCAGCGTGAAATCGGACAGGACGTGATCGACTTCCACGTCGCGATGAAACATGCCGTGCGTGAAGACCCCGATATTATGCTCGTGGGTGAAATGCGAGACATGGAAACCTTTGAAACGGCTATCCACGCGGCTGAAACCGGTCACCTGGTGTTCGGAACGATTCACGCCTCGAGCGCCCCGGGAACCATTTCCCGTATTCTCGACCTGTTCCCGTCGTCGATGCATGGAGCCATTCGGGCTAGTATCGCGATGAACATGAAGGCGATCGTGGGACAGAAACTGCTCAAAACCATTGTCGACAAGCCGAGCCGCGTGCCGATCGTCGAGATCATGCGGTTCAATCCCACGGTGCGAAAGCTCGTGCGTGAAGGGCTGGATGAAAAGCTCACGGCGGCCATTCGTATCGGTAAAGATGAAGGCATGCAGGTGTTCAACGACAGCCTGAAGTCCTTCATCGACCGGGAACTCATCAGCCGGGCCGATGCCTTCGAGATCTCTCCAAACGTGGAAGAACTCAAGATGGCTCTCAAAGGGATCGACGTCAAAGCCGCTGCGATTCTGTAACGGCTGCTCCCGCGACGAGCTTCGAGTACATCTTGCGAACAGGTGCCTCTGCCGTTCTTTCGGCAGCAGGTACCTTGTCGTTTGATCTATGCGAATTCGGGATTCTCCGTTACGGTTCAGCGTCCTGAATTCGCGGTCAGGAGACGTGTTTCGAACGGGTAAGTCAACGGGGATGACTTCGTTGAAAGACTGAAACTGTGGAGCGGGCCATGAAAGTTGCATTCCAGATTCTCACCGGCAAGCACAAGGGAAAGATCCTCACTCTTCCGGCGGATGTCGTGAAGATCGGGCGCGATCCTTCGGCGCAGATTCGCGTCAATTCGACCGAAGTGAGCCGCATTCACTGTGAGATTCACGTTCGCGACGGCAATGTGTTCGTCAAAGACCTGGGCAGCAGAAACGGCACTTTCGTGAACGGCGAAGCTATCTTCGGAGAGGCTCAAATTTCCGCGGGCGACACGCTGCATGTCGGCAATATGGTGTTCGAGCTGGCGGGCGAGAAGAAGAAAGCCGCTGGGAAATCGGACCGCTACAAACCGCCAGGGTCCCGCAATGCGATTCGCGCGGCTTCGGAAGCGGATGTCATCGACTGGCTGGCCGAGGATGAATCGGAACTCGATTCCGACACCACGATTGTGACCAACACCGAAGCTCGACAGATGGGGCTGAACGATGGAGCCGATCCCTCGGCTCCCCTGACGCCACGCAGTTCGTCGATTTCGCTGAGTCCGGTGGAAGAGGGCACACCGGCTGCCGATGCCGCCCAGATTATCAAGCAGTTCTGGGCCAACAAGTAATCTCGGTTCTGCTGATTTCAAGGATGTGATGCGACGCTTCGACACATTTCGCGAAATCTCCCACCGAGTCCCTCTGACAGTCGCCGATTCCTGTTTACAATCGGGTAAGGTCTACGTGCCGGTTTCTCACGGCTGCAGCAATTCTGCATCTACGCAACAGCATTGCTGCAGCTTTGCGAGGCCTCCTGTCAGTCATCATCACGCACACACTTCAGAGGGTAACAGGACATCATGCGCAATATCGTCGGTCTGGTCTTAGGTGGAGGCAAAGGAACTCGACTCTTCCCGCTGACAGCTCAGCGGTCCAAGCCGGCCGTCCCTCTGGCGGCGAAATATCGGCTCATCGATATCCCGATCGCGAACTGCATCAACAGTGGTGTCGACCGCATTTATCTGCTCACGCAGTTCAACTCCGTCTCGCTGCACCGGCACATTCGCCAGACATACAACTTCGATGGCTTCCACGGGGGGTTCGTTGAAATTCTGGCTGCTCAGCAGACGATCGAAGGAGCCGACTGGTATCAGGGCACCGCCGATGCCGTCCGTAAGAACCTGCGATACATTCAGCAGCCGGGCATCGATTACGTGCTCATCCTCTCCGGCGACCAGCTGTACCGCATGGATTATCAGGAGATGCTCAAGACGCATCTCGATACCAAAGCCGACGTCACCATCGGCGCTTTGCCGGTCGATCGCGAAGCGGCCAAAAGCTTCGGCATCATGCAGCTGGATGACTCCGGCCGCGTGAAGGGGTTCGTCGAAAAACCGAAAACCAAGGAAGCGATCGACTCGGTTCGAATGGATCCGAAATGGATCGATTCCAAAGGCATTCCCAGCAAAGGCCGCGACTGCCTGGCGAGCATGGGAATCTATCTGTTCGACCGCGACCTGCTCGTCGAACTCCTTACCAAGACGACACACGAAGACTTCGGTAAAGAAGTCTTCCCGATGGCGATTGCCGATCACAGTGTGAACGTGCATCTGTTCGATGGCTACTGGGAAGACATCGGAACCATCAAGTCGTTCTTCGAAGCCAACCTGGAACTGGCTCAGCCCAATCCGCCGTTCGAGTTCTATCGTCCCGATTCCCCGATCTACACGCGGCCGCGCTTCCTTCCGGCGACCAAAGCCAGCGGGGCTTACTTCGACCATTCGCTGATCGGCGACGGCTGCATCATCGAAGAAGGTGCCCGGATCGAGAACAGCGTGATCGGTCTTCGCTGCCGCATCGGCAAGAACGTGATGATCAAAAATTCGATCATCATGGGGGCGGATTACTTTGAATCCGAAGCCGAGACCGAGCATAATAGCGGGGCTGGTGTACCCATGATCGGCATTGGCGATGGTTGCGTGATCGAAAACGCCATCATCGACAAGAACTGCCGCATTGGCTCGGGAGCAGTCGTTGCTCCGGGGAATCGCCAGGAAGCAGACCTATCCAATCCGGAGCTCTACGTTCGCGACGGCATTCTCGTCGCGCCCAAAGGCAGCACAATTCCGGCGAACTGGACTCTTCCTTCGTAATAGACGGTCCAGTTCGCAAGTCCTTTCTTGCGTTCGGAGACTGTTCTATGTTCGTTCGATGCGGGTCGCTGACGAGTCTACTGTTAACCGCGCTGATGATCTCTCCCTGTCTTGCGGCGGAGTATCAAACAGCGACGGAGGCCTGGAACGCCGGAGCAGCCGCGATGCGCTCCGGCAACTATGCCGCCAGCCAGGAGCCGTTCGAGGCGGCTCTCAAAATGACCGAAGACGACCGCATGAAAATGCGGATTCACGAAGCGCTGCTGGCCAGCTATCGGCTGCTGCCTGAGCCGGACAAATTCGTCAACACCTGCGAGTACATCATCGAGAACGCCGAGTACGATGCCAAAAAATCGCTCACTCGGAGTGCTCTGCTCAGCTTCATGTTCCAGCGTGGCAAGCTGAACGTGCTCGAAGACCGGTACACGAAGAACATCGCCGGGAAGAAGAAGCAGGAACTCTCGCACTACATGCTGATGGAACTCTATGGCCGGTATAACCGCAAGCCGGAACTGGCCATTACGCATACCAACGCTTACGCCGAGCTGACCAAAGATTCCGGCGTGAAGGTTTCTGCCAGTCAGCTGGGCGATCTGGGGCGACAATTCGCGCAGGCGGGTAAGCTCGATGAAGCCGCGAAGAAGTACGAGGAAGCCTCGGAGAGCGATGAGAAGACGGCGAGCTGGTACCTCAAGGAAGCCGCAGACTGCTGGATGAAACTCGGCAAGGAAGACAAAGCTCTGGCGGCTGTCGAGAAAGCCGAGAAGCTGGGGCCGGACACTCGCTCCGATCAGCTGACGCACTTCTGGCATCGCAAAATCGGGGAGATCTATCTCGAGCTCGACAAGCCGAAAGAAGCCATCCCGCACCTGAAAGCCGCGATTGAGAAAACCAAAATCGACGGCTACATCAAGAGCTGCCAGGAAGCCCTCGCCAAAGCCGAAGCCGCCGCGAATTGAAGTGCCATCAAGCCCTGCATCTCAACCCGAAGCGTGGGCGAGGTCCATGGACGTCGCCCGCACAGTCACCCCTGACGCTTCGGGTTGGGATTGCGACTTGTAGCGGCAGCATCTTGCCGCCGAAGCGTTCTGGTTCTGACGAAGTAGGGTGCGTCTTGACGCACCAGGTCAACTCGACATTAGCAACCAACGTCGCCACGACACCCCAAAAGCCTACTTCGATTGCTTCCAGAGAGCATCAACCCGCCTCACCCGAAGCTCCGATTGGTGCGTCAAGACGCACCCTACTTAAAGATGGGAGACAAAATTTTCTGGCTCGCCCCAGAGACACAGAGATCACAGAGAACAACAGCGGCATGCCACCTGCAACTGGGGACCACGGCCTTGGACTCTCTGTGTCCTCCGTGTCTCAGTGGTTTCAAATGAGTTTGAGCATGGCGAGCGACCAGCGTCCGCCTAATAACTCAACTCCAGTGCATCGCACAGGAACATCATCAGCGGTTCGGCGGCGCGGATGCGGTCGGCGACGATCCTGGGGAACTCCGGGGTTTCGACGGTCTTCGGGTCAAGCTCCGTGACGGCGATGAAGTCTTTGCGTTTGATCTCTTCGATCATGGGGTGCTCTTTGTCGAACCCTTTCGGGGGACGCTTCAGTGAATCGCCCGCCATTTGATAGGTTTCGCGGAACTTCTTCCGGCTTAAAGTTCGTTTCCACAGGTCCGGATGATTGGCAATCCGCTCGCGGACCCAGAGGAGGGGATCGCGATCCGGTCGCCACATGCCGGCTCCCAGAAAGACGTTCCCCGGCTCGATATGCACGTAGATGCCCGGAGCGTGGATGTTCTTGCCGGCTTCGTGACGGAACTGAATGCCGATATGCGTTTTGTACGGAGTCGGATCGGGTGAGAAGCGGGTGTCGCGATAAATGCGGATCATCGAGCCGCCGGTCTTCTTCGGGATCGCCAGCAGAAAAGGCGAGGCTTTCTTCACGAGCGGAGCGATCGCTTCAATGAAGGCCAGCGTCGGCGTGACATAGACCTGCTCGTAGCGTTCCTTCTGCGTTGCAAACCAGTCGCGCTCGTTGTTCTGTTTGAGCTCCTTCAGGAACCGCATGGTGTCTGCGGGGAAACCGGGAAAATTCACCTTTGCCATGATGTCGTCCTGCGTGCGGTTTCAGTTGTTCAAGCTGGTGAGAAACGCGAGCGATTCACGGGCGATCTGCGGGGCCATATGCGCATGGCGGCTCAATTCGACATGCACGCCGCTCGTGTAATGGATGCCTTCCAGCGCTTGCAGCACCGGCGGAAAGTCGATCTCTCCATCGCCAAACATCAGATGCTCGTGCACACCTTTTCGCATGTCTTCGATGTGCACATTCCAAATTCGATCCCGCCATTCGGAAATCACATCCGGGATTGAATCAGATTCGAGGCAGTGGACATGCCCGAGATCGAGCGTGAGCCCCAGCCGGGGATGGTCGAAGCGATCGAGCAGTTCCCGGTAGCTCTCCATGGTATCGATGAACATGCCCGGCTCCGGTTCGAAGGCGATTCGCACGTTGTGCTCATCCGCGTAATGGGCGACATCCTGCAGACCGGCGACAAGCCGCTCCCAGAGAACGGCGGTCCCGGCCTCGTCATCGGGCTGTCCAGACCAGAGGGAAACGACGTCGCTTCCGAGTCGTTCGGCAATGTCGATTGAACGGGCCAGGAAACGAATCCGGCGCTCGCGACCTTCAAAGTTTTCCGAAATCAAGGTCGGCTGGTGCTTCCGCCAGGGATCGAGCAGAAATCGCGATCCGGTTTCGACCACGCAACTGAGATTCAGGTCTTCGAGCCGCCGTCGGAGGGCTTCACAGCGACCTTCGAGGTCATCGGCAAACGGATTGAGATGATGCGTGTCGAGCGTGAGGGCGACGCTTCGGTACCCGAGAGTGGAGATGATTTCCAGCGCCTGATCGAGTTCGTGAAAAGCAAAGCCATTGGTGTTGTAGCCAAATTTCATAACGCGAATCCGCCAAAAGAAGAAGGGCGTAGCACAGGAGCATGCTACGCCCTTTTCGTTTCAATTGGCAGTCTCAGTCGCGAATCAGTTGCCGCTGACCTTGGCCTTTTCGATCACGGCTTCGGCCTCTTCTTCGGCGTCATCGGCTTCGACAACGACTTCAGCTTCAACGACTTCTTCACGATCGCCTTCGTCCGGTTCGATGACGAGAATCATCCAGCCATTGACGGCGTGCATCGAAACGAGCTGAACCGGAACGTCCTTCTCTTCGTCGTCTGCCTTCAGAACGAAGAAGCGATCGAAGGTTTCTTCAGCGAGGCGTTCCTTGAACCGATTACGAATCCGATCGGCGATGACCGGGTCTTCCCCACGGCGGTAGTTCGGGTCGCTGGTGTCGAGCGGCTTGGAGTAGACGTCGCGGTTTTCGGCCACCTGAAGACGAATCTGGTCGCCTTCGAAGACGTACTCCAGCGGAATCTCAACGCGACGGACAGCGATCGGATTGTCGCGATCAGCAGCCTTCAGGCCAACACGCAGGATGGCTTTGATGATCCCGCCTTCGAACTGAACGTGCAGCGGATCGACGTCGTAGATGATGACCTGATCGTCGGTATCATCAGACGGCTTGGCTTCTTTGTCGATGTCGAAGGCCCGACGGAACTTCTCAGCCAGCAGTCGGCTGAACTCGGGGAACGGAACCGACATGCCCGGTTCGAGGTCCGTCGTTTCGATCGCCAGCGAGTTGTTGATCCAGCTTTCGTGAATGTGCACGGTCAGACCGGTCGGCGTGTTGTAGAGCGTCGTGGTGCGGTCCGCGGCGAGCTGGCCAGGATTCATCAGACGTTCGGCAATCCGCAGTTCATCGTCATCGGTGCGGGCGAGGACTTCGTTCGGAGCGATGCCTTCTTCAGCCATCCGCCGACGACGTTCCCGATTTTCCTTGTTCACGTCGTTGAAGGTGCTTTCCACTTCCCGATTGAACTCGGGCAGCACGCGATTTCGCAGACGGCTGGCTGCGATGGCTTCGGTCTGCGGTGTCTTTTCGACAGCCTTCTGATAAGCGATCTTGTCACCAATCAGTTTGGCGATGATGCCGCGATTGTTCAGACGGGCTCCGGTCACATGGTTATTGGCGTTCACGCCCAGCGAAGCCCGGTAGTAGGAGTACTCGTTGCCATCAAAGCGAACGATCTTCTTCCCGCTGAAGTAGTGATTCCCCTGGGTGAAGATGGTTGCCTGATCGGTCACGCCGCGAGTCGAAGCCCGCGTATTGCCATTGATCCGGACGGCGAATTCCGCAGCCGTGTCGCAGGGCAGGAAATCGATATACGTTCCCGAATTGGTCCGCTGCGAACCGGTGACACGTGCACCAAGGATGAAGTCGCAAACCGGGCCACACTCGAGGCGGCACTGGTAGAAAGCGTAATCAGCGAACGGTTCGGAGATGAAAGTCCGCACGTTGAAGTTGTAGTAGTTGACGCGAATCGTTGAGGCGAGGGGCTGGACGAGTTCGCCTCCGGCAGCTTCGACTTCGGACAGCAGAGCAGGAACTGTTTTCGGCTGTTCGTCGTTCAGCGTGATGTCGACATCGCGGTCATCGGACTCATACCGCTCCAGAGCCTGCAGCAGTCCGGCAATGGCGGGACGCAGTTCGTTCATCTGCTCTTCGGAAGCGGACTCGGCGATGGCAACGAGATCTTCGTAGATCGCCAGGCGACGGGAAATCTTGCCTTCCAGGTCCACCAGCAGATCGAGCGTCTGCCCTTCGGCGTCGCCGAAGGCGG